>Ga0209164_1000154_pt1 | contig 219015 bp, 177 predicted proteins | sample MTBNYHSulfiMetaG_FD_187458 | JGI IMG/M metagenome (GOLD analysis project Ga0209164, IMG submission 187458) | Enrichment culture microbial communities from rom New York Harbor, USA that are MTBE-degrading - MTBE-NYH (New York Harbor Sulfidogenic)... | ecosystem: Environmental > Aquatic > Marine...
GTTGCCGATATCAAAGGCGACGGCGTGGACCGTATCATCTTTGCGGATCGTACGGGAAACAACAGCGGTTATCACTTTGGTGTAATCACAGTCAGTGATGTCCCGGATAATGGAGACGGATCCGAAACCTGGGAAATCGAAGCGACCGCTTTTGATTTCGTAGAGAACTGCGACAACAAATGGGATGTTGCTGTCATTGGCAATTCCTTTTATGTATTTGATGAAGTCGTGATCAGTAAAGTGACCTGGAATGGATCCGACTGGGCTTATGCCGAACTGGATCCCCTCCCGGGCGGAATCACCTTCAATGCGGCACAGGCTGTCGATATTGACGGAGACGGCACCGAAGAAATAATCGTTGGTGAATATCTGTATGGTGATGCAACGCGTACCATCTGGCTTCTCCAGGAAGACGGCGATACTCTGAAAAGAACAGCCCTCTTTGATGTGGGGCCGGAAGGCGTTGTTAATATAGGCCGTTTGGGTGGAGGAGCCCATGGAGACATTGACGGCGACGGCTATCTGGATTTCGTCTTCGGTTCCCGTGTGTCCGATCCGAATGCAGCCGTTATTATGGTCTCACACAGAGGCGGAGACATAACCAATCCTGATAACTGGGAATTGACATATGTCGATACCGGCTATGCAGAATCCGGAGGAATCTGGAATGTTGTTTCTGTCGGTAATATTGACAATGATTCACATCTGGAAGTACTCTACACATCCAGTACACCCCTTGCCGGTGGTGATATTTTTACACCGGATTTCTCTCCGCCTATTGTAGTCATGGATCCCAAAGGCGGTGTCAGTATAGACGATTATGTCCATAAAACAATGCCACTTGATTATAAACTCAAACAGAACTACCCCAATCCTTTCAATCCTACGACTACACTCAGCTTCACACTTCCCCAATCTGAACAGGTAACGCTGGTTATTTATGACATGATGGGCCGTCAGGTTAAAGAACTGACAAACAGCTATCTTAATGCCGGTGATCATTCCTTTGTCTGGGATGCCACCGATATGACTGGCAGAAAAGTTGCATCCGGTGTGTATCTCTATCACCTGAGAGCAGGAAATGTAAATAAAATCCGCCGGATGACACTGCTGAAATAAGCAGTATATGACAATAATAAAAAGGGTGTGTGTTTACGCACCCTTTTTTTATAGCATGCAAAATTTAATTCGGACACATACATTATTAAAATATCAATGAGCTTGTATAAAGAGCTTTTAGTGTTTAAAATAATTAGAAGCATGAGTAAGACTATTTCCAAATAATTATTATGTTGAAGGGAAGCTTATGATTAATTACTTCAGAAGAAAGTTTAATCCGGAAATTTATCAGGGTCTGAAAAAGAAAAGCCATTATTTTGAGGGATGGTATTATAAGATTATAAATGCTCATGAGACTTGTTTACTGGCTGTGATTCCAGGCGTTTCCATCGATGATAAATCAGGAGCCAGCCATGCTTTTATTCAAATACTCAATGGTGATAACAATCAGTCCTATTATTATGAATTTCCAATGAAAGAATTTTTTGCAGATAAAAAATCCTTAGATATCCGCATCGGGTCAAATCGTATTACAAAAGATTATATTATTCTGGATTTACAAAACAAGCCGTTTAATATAAAAGGAGAAATATACTTTAAAAATTTGTCGGAGTGGCCGAAAACACTGTTATCTCCTGGTATTATGGGATGGTACTCATGGATACCTTTTATGGAATGTAATCATGGGGTGGTCAGCATGGATCACGGAATTGAAGGAAGATTGAGTATAAATGGAAAAAACGTAGAGTTCACAGGAGGCAGAGGATATACTGAAAAAGACTGGGGTGTCTCTTTTCCGGAAGCATGGATTTGGGTTCAGTCCAACCATTTTGAAAGAAAAAATATAAGTTTCATGGGTTCTGTTGCTATCATTCCATGGATTCGCAGACCATTTTTAGGTATGATCTTTGGGTTGTGGTATGAAGGGATTTTATATCGGTTTACAACCTATACGGGAGCCCGTTTGCATACTTTGAAAATTAAAGAGAATCAGATCCATTGCATTGTGAAACAGAAAAAATTGAGTCTTGATTTCACCATATATCCGGCAGAGGGAGCAATCCTTCAGGCTCCGACATTAAACGGTATGGATCGTCGTATGTCCGAATCCATGAAATCAACCGTTGAACTCACGCTTTCACGTCATTCAGAAGGGATAGATAGAATCCTCTTTCAGGGAACAGGCAGACATGCCGGATTTGAAATAGCGGGAGACATTGAGCGCCTTTTAAACTTGTCTTAAACGTAAGTCTGAACAAACTATATTAATCCCTACTGTGTCTGGTATAATAACAGGTTTTAAACAGAATTATCTTTTTAATAAATTTTAATATGTGTTACCTATGTTCTGACCCAACAACTGCCCCATTAAACTATTAAACCTCTCAACATTTAAACATTTTAACTTTTTAAACATTCCATTAGTGGAGGCGCCGGGAATCGAACCCGGGTCCGAAATAGCGACTTACAGAATTTCTCCGTGCGCAGTTTTTTGCATGATCTTACTGCCGGGAGGACAAAAAACAAACCACCGGCAGCCAGTCTGTAAATGTTTAATCCTCAGTCCACAGACATAACATTGGACGAGTCCGCGTTATTGACGCCCGTTCCGGACCCGCAGACATATCCGGGCGGACGGCCGCTTAGTTTAGATTAAGCAGCGTAAGCGTAATTGTCTGCAATTACGATTTTTTTCAGATTGATTTACGGGGAATCCTGAACACCCCGGCACGCTGTTCCATAAACCGGTCTATCCCGTCGAAACCTGTACACCCCCATTTCAAAAAGCACGGTAGTATAAGGATTTTTGTCATACCGTTCAAGATATTATACAAAACTGTAAGCTGTCTGTTCCCCTTTGCGGGTTTTTGTCGCGCTTTGTGCGGACTCTCATTAAATTTTCCTATGCAATTATCTAAAGAACATCAAAAACTGATCCGTTCCCTGGAACAGAAAAAATATCGGTCCGTTCATCACGCATATCTGCTGGAAGGAATTCTTCCTCTTGAGGAAGCCCTGAAAATGAGCGCTCCGGTGAAAGAGATCCTATATCAACCCTTTCTGCTGGATAAACCGGGATTTCAAATACTGTTGGAAACAGCCCGTTCCCGTGAGATACCTCTGTACGAAGTTTCCCCCGCTGTGATTAAAAACCTCAGTACCGAAGTGAGTCCACAGGGTGTGATCGCTGTTATTTCCCTCCCCTCTGTACCAAAAATTTTTCCGTCAGGATCCCTGCTTGCATGTGATGAAATTCAGGATCCGGGTAACCTTGGGACCCTGATCCGCATAGCCCACTGGTTTGGTTTATCCGGAGTAATTACAACACCCGGTACCGTGGATGCAGTAAATCCAAAAGTAATCCGTTCAGCCATGGGTTCGCATTTTCATCTGCCTGTTTTCGAAATGACGATTCCGGAAATTTTACAAAAAACATTAAAAACCCACCGTATCCTGTTGAGTGTGGTCAGGGGTGGAACACCGGTTTTCGATTTAAAGAAATCAGATAAACCTTTTTTGCTTGTTATCGGGAATGAGGCCCGGGGTGTGAGTTCCCAATGGACCGGCGATTCGGTTTTACACATTACCCTGCCGCCTTTGAGTGATTGTGAATCTTTAAATGCGGCAACAGCGGCAGCAGCAATTCTTAGTTTACTTAAATATTCATTGAGTGCTGAGTGCTGAGTTATGAGTGCTGAGTTTTGAGTTATTTTTCCCGCTGGGGACGCAAAGGTGCAGAGAGGAGGGCAAAAAGCCCGGGACTGGGGTGAACTCTTAATTTACTTTGAACCCCAATTAAAGAAATATAATTTCAATGAAACCAGTTTACACAGTTAACCTGACAGACCCAAGGGGCTTTTCCGATTCATCCTTCAATTAACGCACTAAACCAGACTCATAACTTAAAACTTGGACTCAGCACTCAGCACTCATAACTCAGCACTCAGCACTCATAACTCTCAAAGATTTATTCCCGCAAACAAACCGCCAAAAAACCGCACAAACGGTGTAATTATAAGCCCGAAAACACTGAATCCGGTCAGCATTCCCAGGAAAATGAGTCCCATCAGGACGAAGGGACCGTATTGTTCCAGACGGTCTACGTAGTGTTCATAGCGCCAGGGCAGGAGTCCCCGAAGAATGCGCCCCCCGTCTAAAGGAGGGATGGGAAGCAGATTAAAAATCGCCAAAGCAAGATTGATATAAAGTCCATACAGGAGCATCATCTTTATGAAATCCATGGTAAAACTTCCCGTGGACTGCAGACCCACCATGCGGATGAGCATGCCGAACAGAAAGGCCAAAACCATATTGGAGGCCGGGCCGGCAAGCGCCACCCAGAGCATGTCCTGTTTTGGATTTTTAAAGTACCGGGGATCCACGGGGACGGGTTTTGCCCAGCCGAAACGGACCAGAAAAAGCATGAGTGTCCCGATGGGATCCAGATGTGCAATGGGATTCAGGGTTAATCTTCCCATCATTTTAGCTGTTGGATCTCCAAGCTTCCATGCAACCCAGCCGTGTGAAACTTCATGGACGGTTAAAGCAATGAGGATGGGAACGGCCAAAGCCAGTATATCTAAGAGTTGTTGATTCACGAATGTCTCCGTTCTCTTGGGTGAAATGTTTTGTGGACTTCCTTCAGGTATTCACGATCAAGGTGGGTGTAAATCTGGGTAGTGGAAATGTCTGAGTGTCCCAGCATTTCCTGAACCGCCCGCAGATCGGCACCGCCTTCCAGAAGGTGGGTGGCAAAGGAGTGGCGGAAAGTGTGTGGACTTACTTTCTTTGTAATTTTTGCGGCCTGAATGTATTGTTGAATGATCTTCCATACACCCATGCGGCTCAGGGGTTTCCCGCGGGCATTGAGAAAAATGTAATCCTCGCTGTCAATGGATTTCTGCGCAAGTGTATATCGGACATAAGTCAGATAACGTTTGACCCAGTCCCGGGCTTCCGCACCCATGGGTACCACACGCTCTTTTGAACCCTTTCCGAAAATTCTGATCCAACCGTGGTTTATGTAGATGTTGGACATGCGCAGATCCAGCAATTCGGAGATACGCAAACCGCATGCGTATAGAAGTTCCAGCATAGCACGGTCCCGTTTGCCCAGATCTGTATCTGTATTGATTACATTCAGAATGGCTTCCATTTCATGAATCTCAAGGACCTTCGGAAGTCTGGCAGGCAGTTTTGGAAGATCAATATTTTCTGTCACATCTTTTTCTGTGTAGCCTTCGTTCATCATAAATCTGTGATACATGCGGATGGCTGAAAGGTTCCGGGAGATACTCCTGGGAGCTAATGGAATGTCATGCAGTTCACGGATAAACTGTATTACATGAGAAATGTCGATATTATCAGGGTGCCGGATTGTCAGACTGTCCAAATAGGAGAGATAGCGGTTCAGATCGATTTTATATGAATCAATGGTATTAGTCGCCAGATTCCGTTCAACCCTCAAATGATTAATAAAATCCTTCAGACTGTCTTTCAGGCGGTTCATAAAATATCAGGATTTAAAAAGTTTGGATTCGATCAGATCGCAGAGGATATGACCGATTGTGATATGAGCTTCCTGTATATGCTGTGTATTCTCGGAGGGAATAATAATTGATAAATCCGTAAACTCATGAATTGTGCCGCCTTTTTTTCCAAGGAGGGCAATGGATGTCATCTCCTTTATCCGGGCTGATTTGACGGCTTCCAGGACATTAGGGGAATTTCCGCTTGTTGAGAGTGCGAAAAGCACATCCCCCTTTTTGCCCAGGGCTTCCACCTGCCGGCTGTAAAGTGTTTCAAAGCCAACATCATTGGACCATGCCGTTATGAGCGATGTATCGGTTGTCAGGGCAATGGATGCCAGACCAGGCCGGGTCATGTTCAGCCGGGCTACCAGTTCTGCGGACAAATGCTGGGAATCGGCCGCCGATCCGCCGTTACCGCACCAGAGAATTTTCCCGCCGTTTAGCAGGCATTGGATCATCATGGCAGAAGCATCATAAATCCTCTGGACAAGATCGTCCGACTCGGCAATTTTCGCCTTCAGCAGGCTGCTGTTAACCAAGTGGTTTCGGATACGGTCAAAATATCCGGACATCTTATATCTCCCCGTGAATTGTTTTTACAAAATTCTCAAGCAGGGCCAAATTATCCCCGTCTTCCAGGACATTCCCCGTCACAATAAAATCGGCACCGGCTATAACTTTTTCCCGGGCTGTTTCAGGCGTTCTGATACCGCCGCCGACGATGACGGGTATCCGGACATATTTCTTAATGATGGATATCATCTCATTTGGGACCGGCCTTTCTGCGCCGCTTCCCGCTTCCAGATAAAGCATTTTCAGTCCCAGCATTTCACCGGCCAAAGCATGAGCCAGAGCCAGTTCAGGTTTATGAGCCGGCAGGGGGCGGGTTCCGCTGATAAATTCTGCAGTCGTCACTTTTCCTGATTCCACAAGCATATATCCGGTAGCGATGGTTTCCACGCCGGAACGTTTAATCTGGATGGCGGAGGTTACATGATCCCCGATAAGAAAATTGGGATTTCGTCCGCTGATCACACTGATATACAGAATAGCATCCACATGTGAACTGACCTGCCCCACGGAGCCGGGAAAAAGAATCACGGGAATATCTGAGGCTTCCCGGACGGCTTTCAGCTTTTCTGTGAATCCGTCATCCGTAATCAGACTTCCACCAAAAAGGATGGCATCAGCGCCGGCTTGGCTGATTACCCGGGCAAATTCCGCCGTCTCTTTCAGGGGACGGGCATCGGGATCAATGAGAACAAGGTATCCCGCTTTGCGGCGGGAACGGGTTTCCATCAGATGTTTATAGACGCTCATAAGCTCCCTAAAAATGAGATCAGTTTATCCATTTGTTCCTTTGTCCGTTTTTCTGTGACGGCCAGAATCAATTCGTTTTTACGGTCCGGATAAAATTGTCCCGAATACACTCCGGCCAGAAAACCGGCCGCTTCGGCCTGCCGAACGATTTCAGCCGCCGGAACAGCAGTGCGAACCGTGAATTCCTTAAAAAAAGGCTCATTTGTTACTTTTTCAAAACCTTTCAGGGCGGTGATTTTATCGTGAAGATAGTGGGCTTTTTGCGTACTCAGCTCGGCCACACGGCGAAGACCGTTTTTACCCAGGAGGGCAAGATAGACTGTTGCGGCAAGTGCGTTTAATCCCTGGTTCGTGCAGATATTGCTGGTAGCCTTTTCCCGGCGGATATGCTGTTCACGGGTTTGAAGGGTGAGGACAAATCCCCGGCGTCCTTCCGTATCGGTTGTAGCGCCGATGATACGCCCCGGCATTTTCCGCACGTATTTTCGGTCTGCAGCAAAGAGTCCCAGATAAGGTCCGCCGAAATTCAAGTGATTTCCAAGAGCCTGCCCTTCTCCGAAAACAATATCCGCCTTATAATCCCCGGGAGCCCGGAGAATGGCAAGGGAAACGGGATCAAAGCCCTGCACAAAGAGAGCTCCGTTATTATGGGTAATTTCAGCGGCTTTGGCAGAAGGTTCAACATAGCCGTAGAAGTTGGGACTTTGGAGGATGACGGCGGCTGTCTTATCGTCGGCCAGATCTGCTAGTCGTTTCAGATCCGTCACATAGTTTTTTGCGGGAAGAATGTCAATGTCAAGTTCCAGGGAACCGGCATATGTATTCAGAACCTGTAGGTAGAGGGGGTGGACCGTTTCGGAAATAAGGATATGGTTTTTGCCGCTGATATTCCGAGCCATCATGGCCGCTTCAGCCATTCCGCTTGCTCCGTCGTAAAGGGAGGCATTCGCCACACCCATACCTGTCAGTTCACAAATCATGGACTGGAATTCGTACATGGCCTGCAGAGTTCCCTGACTCACTTCCGGCTGATAGGGTGTATAGGCGGTTTTGAATTCGGATCGGGAAAGGATAAAATCCACAACTTTGGGAATGTAGTGATCATAGGCACCGGCGCCCATAAAATTGATCATCCGGTTTGATGCACGGTTTTCAGAGGCAATACGGGAAATTTCTTCGTCCATTTCCATTTCTGTCAGCGGTTCCGGAAGATCCAGTTTTCTATCCGATTTTAGAATGTCCGGAATAGATTTCAGAAGATCTTCAAAACCATCCACGCCGATTGTTTTGAGCATCTCCTGAAAATCCTGTTCGGAATTCGGTATGTAAACCATAGTCTTTACCTTTCAGGGTATTGTAATGATTATCCTGTGTCAAAAGACGGGTATCAGCCTGTAAAGGCCTCATAAGCTTCTGCATCCATCAGGCTGTCTGTTTCTGAGGGATCCGACATACGGACCCGGATGAGCCAGCTTTCGTAGGGGTCTTTGTTCACATCTTCCGGGGAATCGTTCAGGGCTTCATTCACGGCAATAATCTCTCCGGATACGGGAGCCAGCATATCGGAAACTGTTTTAACGGCTTCAATGGTACCGAATGCTTCACCTTGTGCGGTTTCATCTCCGACAGCAGGGAGTTCAAGAAAGACTACATCGCCTAATTCACTTTGAGCAAAATCCGTTATGCCGATGACCGCTTCGTCGCCTTCCACACGGACCCATTCATGATCTTCCGAATACTTCAGATTCCTGGGGATATTCATCTCTCGTCTCCTTACACTTTATTGGGGTTAAAATGAAAATATTCTAAAAAGTCCGTATCAAAGTTCCCATTGACGAAATCGGGGTGAGACAGGACTTGTTTATGAAAGGGGATAGTGGTTTTAATGCCTTCGATAACGGTTTCTTCCAGAACACGGACCATGCGGTGGATGGCAGATTCCCGGCTTGATCCCTGGACAATGATTTTTGCAACAAGGGAATCATAATAGACGGGGATTGAATAACCGCTGTAGAGGTGGGTATCCACACGGACGCCTGATCCTCCTGGAATATGGAGGGCTCCAATGGTACCGGGAGAGGGTTTGAAGCCGTTGACCGGATCTTCCGCATTGATCCTGCATTCCAATGCATGCCCCCGGATTTTATAATCAGCGAGTTTTTCCGGCAGTGTAAATCCGTCGGCAATCTGTATCTGTTTTTTAACCAGATCCATACCCATAACCATCTCCGTAATAGCGTGTTCCACCTGGATGCGTGTATTCATCTCCATGAAATAGAAATTCTTCTGATCATCCAGAAGGAATTCTATGGTTCCGGCCCCTGTATAGTTTACTGCTTTTGCTGCTTTTACGGCTGTTTCCTGGAGTTTCTGACGCAATTCGGGTGTTACGGCAGTGGAGGGGGATTCTTCGATAAGTTTCTGGTGACGACGTTGGATGGAGCATTCACGTTCACCCAAAGCATAGACATTTCCATGGGAATCCCCGAGTATCTGAATTTCGATATGGCGGGGTTTACGGATAAACTTTTCAAGATAGAGGGCACCGTTCGAAAAGGCGCTTTCCGCTTCGCTCCGGGCCATGTTGAAAGCATTCCGTATTTCATCCGCCTGATGGACGATGCGCATTCCCCGGCCGCCGCCGCCTGCGACAGCCTTTAAAATAACCGGATAACCCAGTTCGTTTGCAATTATTTCTGCTGAGACAGGGTCCTTAACGATACCGTCACTTCCGGGGATGACGGGAACGCCTGCCTCTTTCATAATCTCCCGTGCCCGGGCTTTATCGCCCATCTCCCGGATTACCATTGGGGAGGGACCAATAAACGCAAGGTGATGATCGCCGCATAGCTCGGCAAAGGCGGCATTCTCCGCCAGGAAACCATAACCCGGGTGGATGGCATCTGCATTGGTCAGTTCAGCTGCCGCCATGATACGCATTGTATTCAGATAACTTTCCCGCGGACTGGCTTCCCCGATGCAGATTGCCTCGTCGGCAAAACGGACATGCAGGGATAATTTATCTGCTTTGGAATAAACGGCAACCGTAGGAATATCCAGTTCGTGACAGGCACGGATAATTCTGAGTGCAATTTCTCCCCGGTTGGCTATAAGGATTTTTTTAAGAGCCATTATTCAATCCGGAATAAAGGTGTTCCATATTCCACGGGACTTGTATTATCCACTAATATTTCTTTAACGGTCCCTGCCCTTTCGGTCTGAATTTCATTCATAATCTTCATGGCCTCGATAATACAGAGAGTCTGTCCGATTTCGACCGTATCCCCCACATCCACAAAGGGTCTATCTTCCGGGGAGGATGCGCGGTAGAAGGTCCCCACCATCGGACTCGTAAGCAAGGAGGGATCTTTACCGGCCGGTGGGATTACTTCGCTCTTTTTTGTCTGTGTCGAAGGCGCAGAGGCAGAATTAGACGGTGCGGAAGCTGCAGGGTAGACTACAGAAGCGGCATTGGATGGCGTCCCGTTTTTACTGATACGGATTTTCCGGAAGATACCGGAAAATTCCAGTTCGCGGATATCACTTTCTTCCACCAGATTGACCATCCGGCGAATCCAGCTTTCATTCATAACGACCCCTCATTTTTTTAGTTATTTTCCCGTCCCAGATAGGACCCGTCCCGGGTATCCACTTTAATCAGATCCCCTTCATTGATAAAAATCGGCACCTGGACTTCTAGTCCTGTTTCGCAGGTGGCCGGTTTGGTTACATTGGTTGCTGTATTTCCCCGGACACCCGGTTCGGTGCCCGTCACTTTCAGGATCACGGATGTGGGGAGTTCGATACCGATGGGTTTTTCTTTGTACATCAGGATTTTCACCATGGAATTTTCCCGGATGTAAAGTGAATCGTCTCCCAGCAAATCGGTTGAAAGGGGAATTTGTTCATAGGATACGGGATCCATCACGTAATAGTATGTCCCGTCGTTATAGAGATATTCCATTTCCCGTGCTTCCACCCGGGCTTCTTCCACTTTTTCCCCGGAGCGGTACGTATTTTCCAGGACTTGCCCTGTAATGATATTTTTCAGTTTGGTTCGGATCACGGCACCGCCGCGGCCCATTTTGCTGTGTTGAAACTCCACAATTTTACACAGGGCGCCATTGTATACAATGACCATCCCGTTTCTGAAATCTGCTGTTGATGCCACGTTTTGCCTCGTCTCTTTATATTTAGGAATAAAATTTATGACAGGCTTTTTGGATACACAATGATTTTATGTAAACTTAATCAGTGGACAGTCGGCAGTCGGCAGCCGGCAGTCGGCAGTGGAAAGTCTCCAGCGGAGGGTACGAGGGGGAGAGGGTACGAAGGTACGAGGGTACGAAGGTACGAAGGGACGTAGGGGTGGACCTGTGTGTCCACCCGAGTAATTGGATGATTTATTTGAATGATGAATTAAATTTATTAATTATGAATTGGGTTAGGTGGGTCAATGTGTGCTGTCGGCTTTGGATTTTCGACTATGAACAGCGAGCAATGCGAGCCTTAACCTCTCAAACTGAAAAATCTTGCCAATCGATATTTTTTATAATATTATACTGTAAGATCATAATAAGTGTTGGTAACATGAAGTTAAAGATATCATTGTTAGTTTCTTTTTTTGTGATTTTAACTGTGTCAAATTTATTTGCCAACGATAATAAATTGCTAAGCATGGTCACTGAATATTTAAAAGAACCAGTGATTGATTTGTCTTCGAGATATGATATTTATGATATTGATAAAAAAGAATATAATAAATATAGAAACATGACATTTTTAGGTGGGAATTATTCCCAATTAATTACTACAAAAGGAGAAAATAAAATTAGTTTTAATTTTGGGTATTACAGGATATCCCATCTTTGGAAACAGCTCCATATTAATTATGGTTTTATGTATTCAAAAAAGAAAATGGCTCTTAACAATAAAAAGATACGATCGTCATATGTGTTCGAATATTATGAAAATTGTGATATTAACATTATTTTTAATATATTAGAGTTAAATATTATTGGCGGATATAACTTTAAAATCGGAGATAATATCAGCATTTGCCCACTTATTGGAGCAGGTCATTCGATTTTTTTCAAACCCGAATCTGAAATCCAAAGGGGACAAGGAATTAGTCAGAATGAACCTGTAGAAGAATATGATTATGAATTTGCTTTTACAGATGGACCGCCAATTGTAAACAATTCTGGAACTATAAATCATTTTGGCTTCATAGCATCCTATAGACAATATTTTGGTATGTTGACTTATACAAATTATCTTAAAACATTATCGTCGGCAGGTGCATTAGATTTAATTCTCAATGAAAGAATAAGTTCAATTAATGTTTTAATGGGCGTTTATTTTTAATTGAATTATACATCTGAAATAATGGTAAGTGAAATTTAGATGAAATTTGAAATATTATTTTTTCATATGATATTATTATTCATTCTTAAAACTTTTACTTTCTCACATAAGGTAATGCAAAATCAAATTTTTAATTGTCTTTAAACACATGGTTAAATAAAAGTTATAATATTAATTCATTCCAATAAAATTTCCCTATTAGCCGGGAGTAATTTAACAAAACCTGTTTCTTACTCTTCATTCTTCTCTCCACCGTTCCCGTCATCGAGTGATCCTCCTCTCGTCCAAAGCCGGACGTAGGACGCATCAAGAAACCAATGAGCGTTTTAAAACTTACACACCCCTGTATACCCTTTCGCCCGCCGGCAGAGAGACTATGTCCAATTAACCCATGAGACCTCTAACAGCGAGCCTAACCATCTAAACCTTTAACCTTCAAACATTCCCCTTTAACCGTCTGAGGCGGACGACTTCAGGGATGGCGGATTCCGGTGATTCCAGAATGGTTTTCAGGATGTTTGCCACATCTTCGGGTTGTGTAAAATCCTTTGTATCGAAGCCCGAACCGTCCCATAGAGGTGTGGACGTTGCAGCAGGCATGAGCGTGGTAACTGCGATATTATCCGGCCGGAGTTCTTCCCGGAGTTCATCTGCCAGCTTGTTCAGAGCGGATTTTGAAACGCTGTAAGCCGTGTTACCGGGAAAGTGTTCTTCGGCTGCGACCGAACTGATAAAAACAAAATGACCGCCACCGTTTTTCCGGAAGTGAGGAATCAGAAGCCGGGAAGCAAGAAAGGGAGCAGTCAGATTGACGTCGAGGGTGCGGCGCCAGTCCGCCGGGCTCAGTCTGTCTGCGGTGCCGGTAACCATAATGCCGGCGCAGTGAACCATGGCGTGGACGGGGCCGAATTCGGTCATTGCCCGGCGGATGGCTGCGGTCAGGTCCGCTTCATTCTCAAAGTCCGCAGGCAGAACCGCAGCCATACGGGGGTTCGGGGCGGCAAGTTCTTTCAATGCCCCTTCATTTCGTGCCATGAGTATGGTAAACCATCCTGACGCTTGCAGAAGCCGGGCGGTTGCCGCCCCGATGCCCCGGCTGGCGCCACTGATGATCACCCGCCGCATGTGCAGTCTATCCGAAATCATCAAAGGCTATATTCTCCTGATCCACGCCTAAATTATATAACATCTTCTGGACTGCATCCAGCATCATGGGCGGTCCGCAAAGGTAATATTCAATCTCGGTTGGATCCTCGTGTTTACTTAAATATTCATCAAATGCCACCTGATGGATAAACCCAACCGGTCCGTCCCAATTGTCTTCCGGCAACGGATCACTCAGGGCTACATTATATGAAAAATTGGAGTGTTCATTTTCAATGGCTTTGAATTCTTCATCGTAAAACATTTCCCGTCTGGAACGGGCACCATACCAGAAGGTGACTTTACGATTTGTTTTTTCCGTATGGAAAAGATGAAAGATATGACTCCGCATGGGGGCCATCCCGGCACCGCCGCCGATAAAACATATCTCACGGTCCGTATCTTTTATAAAAAATTCCCCGTATGGCCCGGATATAACCGTTTTGTCGCCCGGTTTCAGATTGAATATCCAGGTAGAAGCAATTCCCGGAGGAACATCCAGTCCCCGGGGCGGTGTGGCAATCCGGACATTCAAAATGACTTTCTGTCCCTCTGCGGGATGATTGGCCATGGAGTAAGCCCGGAAGACAGGTTCGGGATTAACCGCTTTCAAATCGAATAAATCATATTTTTCCCAGTCATCCCGGAATTTCTCCTCTATGTCGAATTCGGAAAATGAGAGTTCGTACTCAGGAATATCAATTTGTATATAACCGCCTGAACGGAAATCCAGACGTTGCCCTTCATCCAGATCCAAAACCAGCTCTTTGATGAATGTGGCAACATTCCGATTTGATTTCACAGTGCAGGAGTATTTCTGAATGTTGAAAATCTCATTGGGAATGTGAATGGATATATCGTTTTTCACTTTCACCTGGCAGGATAGGCGCCAGTTTTCTTTTTGTTCACGGTAGGAAAAATGGCTGGTTTCAGTCGGAAGGATTTCACCGCCGCCTTCCACAATCTGACATTTACACATGGCGCAGGTCCCCCCGCCGCCGCAGGCGGAAGGAAGAAATATTTTCTGATCGGCCAGGGTGTTTAAAAGTGTTTTTCCTGCAGGTACTATGATGCTTTTTTCTTTATCGTCGTTGATCGTGATTTTCACATCCCCTTTGTAAACCAGCTTTGATTCGGCTGCAAGAAGGATTAAGACCAGTATTACGATCATGGACACAAAAACAAGAGTACTGATAAGTAAGACGCCTAATGTTGTCAAAACACGTCTCCGTTCATTATAAGGTTATAAACTGATTCCGGAAAAACTCATGAAAGCCACAGCCATCAAACCGGTTACCAGCATGGCAATTCCCAGTCCCCGAAGTCCTTCCGGAATGTTGGAATACCGGAGTTTGTACCGGATGGCTGCCATGGATACAATGGCCAGCATCCATCCGATTCCCGCACCGAAACCGAAGACAATGGATTCTCCGAATGTGTATTCCCGCTCAACCATAAAGAGGGAGGAACCGAGAATGGCGCAGTTTACGGCAATGAGAGGGAGAAAAATACCCAGTGCCGCATAAAGAGCGGGACTGAACCGGTCAAGGATCATTTCCACAAGCTGGACCATGGCGGCAATAACGGCAATAAAAGCTATAAAGCGCAGAAAGCTCAAATCCGAGCCGGGAAGTCCTGCCCAGCTTAAAGCACCCTTATCCAAAAGGTAATGGTTGATCAGCCAGTTTACCGGTGTGGTGATGGTGAGGACAAATACAACGGCAAATCCCAGTCCGACGGAATTTTCCACCTTTTTCGAGACGGCCAGAAAAGAACACATCCCAAGGAAGAATGCCAGAAGTATGTTTTCCACAAAGATTGATTTTACCAGAAGGCTCAGATAGTGTTCAAGCATCATTCACCTCAATCTTCTTCCGAGTATTTAAAAAGGGTCCGTTGGAGCCAGATTATAAGTCCCAGCAGGATAAATGCCCCCGGCGCAAGAACCATCAGTCCCATATTCTCATAGCCGGCATTGTAAATTCCCTGCGGGATCAGTGACAATCCAAAAAGTGAACCGTTTCCCAGAATTTCCCGGCCAATAGAGACCAGAATTAAAATCATGCCATATCCTATTCCGTTCCCAATTCCGTCCAAAAGGGATGGTAAAGGTTTGTTCTGCATGGCAAAGGCTTCTGCCCGTCCCATGACGATGCAGTTTGTAATAATGAGTCCCACAAAAACCGAAAGCTGTTTACTGATATCATAGAGGAATGCCCTCAAAACCTGATCCACTAAAATCACAAGTGAAGCGATAATGGTCAATTCCACAATAATACGGATTCGGGAAGGAATTTTTTCCCGGAGCAATGAAACAAAAAGGTTTGAAAAGGCCAGAACAAAGATAACGGCCAATGTCATAACCAGAGCTGTTTTCAGTTGCACTGTTACCGCAAGGGCCGAGCAGATACCCAGAACCTGTTTGTTAATGGGATTATTGTCAATCAGTGGATCTTTCAGGACGCGTTTATTGGCTGGCGATAAAAGGGGCATTATTGTTTCTCCCTTTTCTGTTGTTTGAACCACGATTCGTATTTTTCAAGATCGTTTTGAATGAATTCCGTCACACCTTTTCCGGTGAGTGTGGCACCGCTGATACCGTCAACCGTATGATAGAGACGGTTTTCGGAGACGGAGGATTCCGCCTTGCCCCGGGCAACCTGTATGCTCATCAGTTCATTGTCCTGGCTGAAAATCTTTTTTCCTACAAACCCTTCAGAGAACCATTGCTTTTCAATTTCCCCTCCAAGACCGGGGGTTTCACCATGTCTGTAAAAGGTAACCCAGCGGACCGTTTCAAAATCCGGTTCTAAAGAAAGGTAACCGTAAATGGTGGACCATAACCCTTTTCCGGAAATGGGTATGGCAAGGGCAACCAGTTTGTCGTTTTTATCTTTTCTCAGATAGACCGGTAAATCCGAAACTTCCGTCTCGTCCCCCGTTTCTGTTACGAATATTTGTTCAAGGGAATCGGCATATAATTGTTCTATCGTTTCAGCCGTTACTCCGCCTGCGGGAATAAGTCCCAGTGATTTGAGGATATTGGTTTTAAGATCCAGTTCTTCATTCCGTTCCTGATAAGGTTTTAAAAGGGTGGCGGCGGAGGCCAGAAGGAGGCTGGCAACCACGGTAACGATCACGGCGAAGAATAGTGTGTATCTATTGCTGTGCACGTTTGATCCTCCTTTTCATGTTGGCTTTCACCACATAGTAATCAAAGAGGGGAGCAAAGAGATTCCCGAAGAGAATGGCCAGCATCATTCCTTCCGGATAGGCTGGATTTACGACACGGATAAGAATTGCCATCACACCGATAAGCAGACCGTAAAACCACATGCCGGTACGTGTCATGGCGGCGGATACAGGATCTGTTACCATGAAAACAGTCCCGAACATAAATCCGCCCATGAGAATATGGTAATGAAAAGGCAGATGCATCAGGGGATTGGAATCAGGTCCTGCAATCAGGTTAAAAAGGCTGACGGTAAGAAAAGCGCCAATAACCGTCCCCATCATTGCCCGCCATCGGGCTGTCCGGGTAATCAAAAGAAATGCCGCCCCCAAAAGGATTGCCAAAACAGAGGTTTCCCCGATACATCCGGGATGGAGACCCAGAAAAAAAGTTTTCAAATCGTAATTCAGGGAAAAATTCAGCAGGGATGCAGTTACCGATTCTCCTGCCGGCGTGGCTGCGGCTACGGCCAGGGGGGTGGCACTGGTGACGGCATCCACGGACTGTGCGGCCATATAGGGAGCTGAACCGGAAAATCCTGACGGATACGAGAAGAAAAGAAATGCACGTCCGATGAGTGTGGGATTGAAGATATTCATGCCCGTTCCGCCGAAGACCTCTTTTCCAATGACCACGCCAAAGGAAATTCCCAAAGCGACCTGCCAAAGAGGTGTATTGGGGGGAAGGACCAAAGGAAAAAGCATACCGGTCACCAGGAATCCTTCATTGATTTCATGTTTCCGGATAACGGCAAAAAGCACTTCCCAGAAACCGCCGACTGCGTAAGAAACAATAATGACAGGTAATACAACCCGGAGACCGCGGAATACCGCCCCCCAAAAAGTCACGGCGATTCCGTCGGCAAGCAGTCCCTGATAGCCGGTGTTGTAGATTCCGAAAAGAATGACCGGTATCAGAGCGACAATCACCATGGACATAAGGCGTTTAATATCCAGATGATCCCGGACGTGGGGAGCACCCGGCGTTACTGTACCAGTTGTAAATGCGAAAGATTCTACTCCTTCAAAAAGGAAATAAAGTCCATGAAATCTGCCGCTTTCTTCAAAATGAGGACGTACCGTATCAAATAATTTCCGAAATATTTTCATGCTTATCCCTCTCGTTCCAGAAGGTCCAGACCGTGCCGGATAACGGTGTTTATATCATTTTTGGACGGGTCGATATAACTGCAGAGTGCCAGATCTTCCACATCAACCTCATAGAGTCCCAATGCTTCCATTTCGGGAATATCCTCAGCCAGAATGCTGCGGATCAGATAGTCAGGATAAATATCCATAGGAACCACTTGTTCAAAGAGTCCTGTTTGAATAAAAGCCCGGTGACCCCCATGACGGCCTGTATCGAAAGTGTATTTTCTTCCGGGAAAGAGGGCACTTAAAAATGTTTTGGAGTAACTGAATTTTTTTAGTCCCGGAGCAATCCACCCCAGAAAAACCCGTTCCCGGTTCTCCGGTAAAACCGTTAAAAGATTATCATAAAAGCCGGCATAATCATTATCTTCTTTTTTTGTGCCGGTGAGAATATTTCCGCCGATAATACGGAATTCCCTGTCTTCAGGAAGTGTATTGGTTATGTTTTTCAGAGCTGCCCCCCGCGTTATTTCCACATAACGGGGATTGGACAGACCTTCACCGGCAAGGGCAATCCGGCGGGTTTCAGGATAAATTCCCGTTGTGAGGAAGGACATGATCATGACCAGATCATCGGGACGGACAACCCAGACAAACTCTCCCCTGTTTATGGGATCGATATGGTGGATGTGAATGCCGGGATTTCCGGAAGGGTGGGGACCGGTAAAGACATGTTTTTCCACGTCACGAAGTGATGTTTCAAGTTCTGAAAAGCCTTTTCCACATACATGAATTTTTCCGTCCGTAAATTTTTTGAGAAGAGATATACCGGCATTAAAAAGGCCCTCTCTTCCCTGTATCAGAAAAAGGGGATCTGCGGCCAGGGGTGCAGTATCAATCAGTGAAATAAAAATACTTTTCGGATTTTTATCCGGTCTGGCAATGCGGTTAAAAGGACGCTCCCTGAAAAGCGGCCAGAGCCCGGTATTGAGCAAGTGGACCATTATTTCATCGGGATCAACCTTTTGAAGCTCTTTCAGGGACCATTTCTTATAGGATTTATCTTTGACCTTATCGGTTCTTTCGATAATTATTTTATCAATTCGACGTCGCTCGCCATAATGGATTTCCTTTATTCTGCCATTGACGGGACTGCAAAATTTAAAGCGGTCTTCCTGTTTATCGAAAAACAGGGGTGATCCGGCCTGAACCGTATCGTTTTCCTGAACCAGAAGCTTAGGTTTAATGTTATGGAAATCTGCGGGAAGGACCGCAACCGAATCAGCCGCTGGCAAAAGCTCCAGTTCATGTTTCGCCTGCCCGCTTATGGGAATGTCAAATCCTCGGGTAATTTTGTATTCTGTCATACTTTATATTCTCTCCCTGCCTGAAAGCTGAAAAAATATACAAAATAAATCAGGATGCCGCAGTCCATTTACGACAATTTTTTTGAGAAATGCATCAACCGCTTTCATGGATGTGGAGCTAAGGAGGATCGAACTCCTGACCTCGACATTGCGAACGTCGCGCTCTCCCGGCTGAGCTATAGCCCCATTTCGTTCGAACCCGTAAAAATTTGTGAAATTAACGGACAAATTCATACTCTTTTGTTCAAAAATGATGCAGTGGTTACAAAATTGTTGATAGCCGGTAGCCAGTAGTGGTAGCCAGTAGCTGCGTTTAAAACTCAGCACTCAGCACTCAGCACTCATAACTCATAACTCAGAACTCCCCCTGTATTTCTCCTGAGGAATATTGTATTTAGCAAGCCATTCATAAAAAGTGCTTCGGCCAAGTCCTAATTCTTTTGCCGCTTTTCGGCAGTTTCCTTTGTGTTTTTTTAAGGCGGATTCGATCTCTTTTATTCTTTTTTCAGACAGTAGATCTTTGTATAGGGTTTTAGGGTATAAATTGATGAGTTTTTCCGGCAGATGTTTTCGATCAATCCGCTCTGATCTGGATGTGAGTAATATTGTCGACAGAATATCCTGAAGTTCATCCAGGTTTCCGGGCCATCTGTATAAATCAAATATTTTTTGCACATCTTTTGATATGCCCGGGGGATTGATATGATAGCGAATAGAGAGCTGTTGTAAAAGATTTCTGGCAAGAATGCCCATCTCGCCGGAATAATGTCTCAAAGGTTTGATATCCAGAATTCTGTTTCTAAAGTATTCGCTTAGTTCCCCGGTTAAGGAATAATCAGGACTTGTGGGATCGGCTGCACAGATGAACCGGACATTTATTTTCTTGTGATCCGGTAATTCACGTTTTTTTAATATGCTATAAAACTCTTTCTGCAGGTCTTGAGTCATGATTTCAAAGTTCCATAGAACAAGTGTCCCCATATTGGCTTGTGATATGAGTGCTTTCATAGTATCCTGAACATTGTCCGAACCATAGAAGCCCCATAATTCTTCACGGATTTCAAAAGGTGTATGCTGCTTCAGATCGAAATGCATAAAGGGCCCTGTGCTTCTGTCTGATATAAAATGGATCGCTCTTGCCACATCTTCCTGAAACATCCCCTTTTCACCTTTAATCAGAAGATCCCATGGTGATCGGGCAAGAGATAACATCTCATCAAGAAGATTTGCCGAGGTCCGGGTGTTTTTCATGATTTCTCTGAAAGAGATCAGTTCATTCAGCGGTTTTGCCTGATGAGATACCTGTTTCAAAAGTGCATCAAAAGGAGAAAAAGCCAGCAGCAATCCGTCTATCCGGTTTTCACGGTCTCTAAGTATGGAAGAAGAAACGTAAAAAGTCTTTGTTTGTCCGCCGAAGGTTAAAAGGTGTTCCCGGTAGATAAACTCTTTTTCCAGTCTTAACAGATCAGAAGGAGAAATTCCTTTTTGAATAACAGAATGAAAAAAGGGTCTGCCCGGGAATGAATCATGAATTTTAAAAAATTCTCTGGCCTTTTTGCTTATGTACGTAATCCGTTCTTCAGAATTCAAAATGACGATACCGGAAGGAATGTGTTCAAGAATATTTTTTAATTCAGTTGATTGGGACTGGTATTCATTAAGTTTTGAATACTGGACAGTCTGTTTATTTATAATGCCAACAAGTATTTCCATGATGAGGAATATCTCTTTTTCAACCGTATTCGTCCGGAGCTCTATTCCGACACATCCTGTGGTTGTTTGTTCTCCGGATAAGATGGGAAAACCTCCATAGATACTATCATTGAAGCGGGTCTGATAAAATTCCTTCTGATGCATCATCAAAGGCGTATTTAAAAGCAGACTGGTTCCAACAATATTTGTTCCTGCATCCCGTTCCGAAAGCCGCATCCCTGATCGTATAAATGTCGGTTCTCCGCTTATATGAACGATGGTTCCTTCAAGATCAGCCCAGAACAGTCCGTAAGAGAGATTCTTCTCCCTGAATAGCGGCAATAATAAATGATCATACTCCTGAAAAAGATCAATAAAAACTTTCAGCGGCTGGAATCTTCTCCTGATCTCGCCCTCTACGGCAAGATCTGTATCTAATTCAGGTGTTTGGGGAATACTGAAAATTCTTGAGCGTTCCCACGAATCAAGAATAATATCCCGGATTACCTGAGGATTAGGTTGCCGTCCGTTTAAAAATCTGGCTTTCTCCACAGGAATTCTGCTGAAATCAATGTTTAATTCAGTGATTGACATCATTTTTTACCAGTTCATGTTAAGATTGATCATGGAATATTTTTGATCCAGATATGTTACTGCTTTGTTTGAAAACAAATTACGGATTGAACCGCCAAATGTCCAGGTCAGAGGACCTGTTTTAAAATCCCGGCTTACATAAATATCCACATTTTTTCTGCCTTCCAGTTCCCCGAAATAGAGCAATCCTTCGGTTTGGCTGTAAAAATAACTTTGCTGGCCTTCTAAAAAGAAGCGGACACGAAAATGAGTCTTCATGGGTTTATAACGGATCTCCAGTTGATGGCGGTATTCCGGTTTGTTCTGAAATACCCGGTAATCACTGATATCAAGAAACATGGATCCGGCATGTATTTCCAGCTTATTGTTAAGCATAGCTGCCATAACCGCTGCTTCCACACCCGTAATCCGGGAAATATTGATTGAATTAACCGGTGTGGGGTCGCCCCGGGGGACAATAATCTCATAGATTTTATTTTCATATCTGTTTTTGAAATATGAAAAGGAATATTCAATTTTATCGGAAAAAGACAAAATTCCCTTTGGGTAAGCTGTTCCCGTAATTCCCATTTCAAATGATACATTTCGTTCGGGTACCAGTGTGCAATCCTGAAAAGCCCCCAATTGTGTAAATCCGGATCTGTATATTTCATCCAGTTTTGGGAAACGGACATTATCCCCATTTAATATAAAAAGAATATAATCACTGTTTTGCAGGTGTGAACTGACGGAAAATCCCAGTTTTTTTGAAAAGTTCTGCCATAAAAAATCTTTTTCTTTCAATGTGGGATAATCAGTTCCTTCTATTGATTTAATGCTGTGAACTTCCTGGTTGTCATAACGAAGTGCAATATCAACTTCAAACCATTCCAAATATGAAAATCCCGTTTCATCCTTTAATTTGATCACGGCCACGCCGTTAGTTGCTTCCTTTTCAAGAATATCCTCATATGTATAAATAACAGGTTCGATATAATGCCCTTTTGTCATTCGGTTACCTTCATATTCGGAACGGTTAAGATCTGCTCTTAGTTGAAGGGATCCGTTAGAAAAGTTGAATTTTTTTCCTATGGTTGTAATATGGCTTTTATCCTTTTTTTGAGAAAGATTATGATAGGAGTTTTGTGTATAGAATGAACCGGTTTCATAGAATTTTCTGGCGTATTCCAGTTGTAAATCATTCAGGAATCCCACGTTTCCATTGTAATAAATATGGCCGATAAAGTGATTTGCATCCTGGGCATAGGGAATTTGGGTGGATCCGGTAAAACCGGGTCTGTACAGGATTTTTCCAGAAAGGATGCTTTCGTCATTAAAACGGTAACGGCTTAAAAGTGAATAGAAGGTTTCATCTCTCTCAATTGGAAGATCATGGAGCTTATGCTTTTTTTTCATAATACCGAGACGGCTGTCTAATCCCTTGAAATGCAGAAAAAGATTTGTTCCTCCGTCACTTCCATACAGATCATCGGTTCTGCCAAAGAGTTCAAGATGTCTATCGCCAGAAATTTTTGGGGTGATATTCACAACACCGCCAAAAGCGCCCGAACCGAAAAGCGTGGAATGGCTGCCTTTCATGATCTGGAAAGATTCTATGTCGTAAATATTCAGCAGGGACAGGTCAAAGGAACCGCTGAATTCCGTATTCAGGGGTAATCCGTCATAGACTACCAGTACTTCATCCGCATTGCTTCCCCGGATGGAAATGTACTGACTTCCGTCAGGAGGACCAGTAATCTGAACGGAAGGTTCCACAGCCAGAATATCGGCAGGACCCGATACGCCGAAACGGAGATAATCCTCAGTATCCAAAAGACGCACATTACCGCCGATTTCTTCTTTGGCCCAGTTTTTCTGCTGTCCCACAACAACTACCTGTCCAAGAGGTATTGTTGCAGGCGTCATGCGGACTATCTTTTGCATTCGCAGTTTATCCCACCGTTTCTCAACGGCATAATATCCAATATAAGTGATTCGGATTTCCGTATCAGGAGATAACTTCTGCAATGAAAAATATCCATTTTCATCGGATATGGTTCCCCTTTCCGATCCTACGACCACAACATTGGCACCGGCAAGGGGAACGTTGTTCCGGGCATCCACCACCTGAAAGGTTTCGGCAAAAAGCCCGGATAGAGTGAGAAACAATACCGGAAATATGTAGAAAAATCTTTTCATCACCATGTAAATCCCGAACTGCCTGTTTCTATAATGCGCTCATCGCCCCCTTCCGGGGAAGAAAGACAGATCAGGCTGTTTCTGCTGTACAGAATTTTTTTTCCGTCAGGAGAAATTGAAATCGAGGGGACATTTGTGTCCGTAAAAAGCGAATGAATATTCATATCCGGCCAGCTAATGTGAAGAAGTTCATAGAATATATCCGTGGCGATTAATCCGGTTTTCCTCAGGACCAGCATAAACCATGTTCCGTCCGGACTCTCGTTCATTTGAAAGATACTTCCGTCAAAGGTCCGGATTTTTTCATGCCGGTCTGAGTCAAAGGGCAGTTTGTAAAGGCTTTGACCGTCATTTATCAGCCATGCATCTTCCATTTGCAAGGGATGCCTGTAATCTTTCTCATCTGTGTTGGGAGACAGTAGCCGGACATCGAAGGCATCGTTAATATTTGTTTGATAACAACGCAGGAAATTTAGCTTGTTGGGCAGGGCAGTAATGAGAACATAGTTACTGTCCGGAGCCCACCGGGCATCAAAAACCATTCCCTTGACAGGAATAATATTTGCCGAACCGTTGGGATTGATAATCAGTGCATTGATTCCTGTCAGAGCTAGAATTTTGCCGTTATCCCGATTAAGTTCCATATTGTAAAAAAAACCGTTTCTCAGCCGTCTGCGGTTCGAACCGTCACCGTCCATCACATCAATTCCCTGCTCGTGCAGGACATAAACCTTATCATTTTCCGCAGAATATGCCATTTCCCGGATATTCCTGTCCGCTGTTAAACGCCGTATAAAAGGCGAATCACTGCTCCGGATATATGCGGACCTGAGTTCATCGTCCCTTAAATCCCTAAAAAGAAAACAGGATTTGAAGGATGAATACCGTCTGTATAACGGTTCCTGAAAAACCGTATCTGTGTGCGGATGGATTTCAACAATTGCATCGGACATTTCTCCGGGAATGAATGAAATTGCAGTATCCGTTACTTCTGAAATTTGATAAAGTGTATCCTGTTCATTGCGAGGATTTATGAAAAAGATATTATATATACTTGATGATGGGGAAGGAATCCAGGATATAAGATATGATTCTTCCGAATTCCTTTTTACCCATATTTTTGACGGATCAACCGGAATATTTTTTACTAGAACACGAATTAGAGGGGATATATTTGTATTTCCTGAAAGATCTGCTGCTATGGCTGTCAGCGTATGCATCCACCCGTCATCGAATGTATCAGTTTGCCAGAGAGTAGATAAATAGGGTCCGGGCTTGGTGAGGATAAGAGCTTCATTGTCAGCCAGTACGGTAACATCGCGGATATCGTCATTATCTGTGGCTGCAACCAAAATTTCCACACGTCCGCTGACCAAAGCCAAATCGCCCGGATAGGCAATATTAACGGCCGGCGGAACCTCATCCCGATATTCGCAGGAGAAAAGAAAAAAGACGGTCAGGATGAAAATCACGTGTTTTCGCATGGTAATAAATTAATGTTAATGTTCTTGTTTAAAAAGGTGGAAATTGGTAGTCGGTAGCCGGTAACTCAGCACTCATCACTCTTAACTCCTTTTGTTTTTGTCCCCGGGATGTGTCAAATTATCGGATATTATGTCAGGAGGAATGATGCCGCACTATTCGAGGGATGTAAAAATCGGACAGCTCATAATGATTGGTTTCCGGGGCAGGAGTCTTTCTGAGAATAAAATCATGGGAAAAATTCTCAGAGATTACCATTTGGGATCGGTTGTTCTTTTTGATGATGTGAGTCCTTTCGGTCCGCCCGTACGGGGTAATATCGAGAGCCCCAAACAGGTACGTGAACTATCACAGGCGATTCAGAAACATGCTGACATTCCCGTTTTTCTCGCAATTGACCACGAAGGTGGTAATGTGAACCGGCTGAAGGAGAAATATGGTTTTCCTTCGGCATGTCCTGCTTCAGAGTTTGGCAAATCGAATAATGAGAATTTTACCCGGGAAGAGTCGCGCAAACGGGCAGATTTACTGGCCGAATTGGGCATCAATGTGAATCTGGCACCGGTTGTGGATGTAAATGTAAATCCTCAAAACCCTGCCCTGGGGCTCCGGGAACGGTGTATATCAGCCGACCCGGAAATTGTGACAAAACATGCCCGGATTATGATTGAAGTGTTTCATGATCAGGGTATTTTTTCCACCCTGAAGCATTTTCCCGGACATGGGAGTTCGACCGAAGATTCACACTTCGGCGCCGTGGATGTGACGGCCGGGTGGAGTGAATCCGAACTTATTCCCTACCGCCGGCTCATATCCGAAGGATTTTCAGACTTTGTTTTGACAGCTCATATATTTAACAGAAAGCTGGATCCGGCGTATCCGGCCACCCTCTCTGAAGAAATTCTTACAAAACTTCTGAGGCAGGAGATGGGTTTTAAGGGTGTGGTGATTTCCGATGATATGAATATGGCAGCAATTATTGATCATTACGATCTGGGAGAAGCCGTTATTCTGGCTTTGCAGGCTGGTGTGGATATTGTTGCCATTGCCAATGCTAACCGTCACGATCCTGAAATTGCCTTGAAAATAATGGATGTGATCAAAGAAAAACTCCGGAAAGGGATGATTAAGGAAGATGTGATAGACCGGAGCTTTAAACGAATCATTACTTTGAAAAAGCGTCTGAAAAATTTTAACTTGTAACGCTTTCCCCAAATAATAACGAATACCAAAACGCCCTGCATACGGAGGATACATGAAAATACGGATAACTCATTTTCTGCTTGTTGTTTTTTTGCTGGGAGGCTGTGCTTATATGAGGCCCGTTTCTGACGATGTCTATGATTTTAAAGCCATGGACCGGGATACCCGGCGAATTGTCATAAGAACCGAGAAATTTCTGAAAACCTTCTATTCGGATGAAATTCCAGCCTGGATTGGACAACAGACGAAAGTGGACAGTGTAAAGTTTGATGATATGGGTGGAGAAGTTCATATTTACCTGAACCGTTTTTTCTCTTTTTTCCCGTATCGGGAGGAGATCGTAGAACAAATTTACACGGCACTTAGGAAGGAACTCGGACGGCGTTACAGGAAGCAGTCCGTAACACTTTACACGCTTGAAACGCCCATTACCGATTTGATTCCCAATATATACAGGGATAAGCTTGAACGGGATGAAAACAGAACAGGCAGGACTACCTTCCAAACTGTTCCTCTGGTACGGAATCTAAGCAAAGCCGTTGAGCCATCTTACGGTCTGTCCGGCAATACCATTGCGTTGTGGCATAGTCACGGTTGGTATTACAATCTGAGAAAGGACCGATGGGAATGGGAGCGCCCCCGCCTGTTTGAAACAGTTGAGGATAAATTGCCCCTTTCATTCATGATCCCCTATATCATTCCCATGCTGGAAAATGCAGGAGGTGCCGTTTTTGTAGCCCGTGAACGGGATATCCAGGTCCATGAGGTGATTGTGGATAATGACTCGTCCGATTCCCTGGCCTATAATGAAAAAGGGGACTGGGAAAACAGTGATATCCCGGGATTTGCCGTGGGGAATCCTCCTTATGAAGACAATATCAACCCCTTCCGCCTGGGTACTATTCGGCGGGTGGACGCTGATTCAGCGGCAACAGCACAAATTCGGTGGGTCCCGGATATCCCCGAAGCAGGACGTTATGCCGTTTATGTTTCTTATGAACACCATCCTGGGAATGTAAACGATGCCCGTTATACCGTTTTTCACAAAGGGGGGGAAACGGTATTCGCCGTGAACCAGACCATGGGCGGCAGGACCTGGATATTTTTGGATTATTTTGAATTTGATGCCGGCTCGAATCCGGAAAAGGGTTCGGTGATACTAACGAATTATACGGAAAGCAAGGGACTTGCAGTCAGTGCGGATGCGGTGAAGTTCGGCGGCGGCATGGGTGATGTGGCCCGCTACGGCCGGACCAGCGGCCGCCCCCGGTGGCTGGAGGCATCCCGTTATTATCTGCAGTTTGCCGGAATGCCCGATACACTGGTGTATCATTTTCATGAAGACACCCTTGATTATAACGATGATTTCAAAAGCCGGGGAGAATGGGCGAATTACCTGAAAGGGGCACCCTACGGTCCAAATCTGAATCGGGAGGTTTCCGGTCTGGGAATCCCCGTGGATCTGAGCTTTTCCTTTCATACGGATGCTGGAATCAGAAAGGATGGCCGCTCCGTGGGAACCCTCTCTATTTACAGCATGTTTGACGAAAAAGGGAACCGTGAATTCCCGGACGGGCAGTCCAGACTTGCCAGCAGGGATTATGCCGATATTTTGCAGACGGAAATCGTAAATGATACCAGGGCCCTGTTTGATCCGTTCTGGACCCGTAGACACCTGATGCAGGGAATGTATGCCGAAGCTGTCCGCCCCAATATGCCGGGGGGACTTTTGGAACTTCTCTCTCATCAGAACTTTTATGATATGAAATTCACCTGGGATCCCCGCTACCGGTTTCATATCAGCCGTTCCATTTATAAAGCCATGCTGAAATTTATCGCCGACCAGTATGGCAGGCCCTACGTGGTACAGCCTCTGCCCGTGGATCATTTTACCATGGAGAGTCCGGAAAAGGGGACCGTGGTTCTGAAATGGAAACCGGTGAGCGATTTCCTTGAACTCACAGCCGAACCGGAGTCCTACCGCGTCTATATCCGTGAGGAAGGGAAAGCCTTTGATAACGGTCAGCCGGTTGAGGATACTTCATTCATTGTCACAGGTTTGGAAATGGATAAAATTTATTCCTTTAAAATAACCGCAGTGAATCAGGGCGGTGAAAGTTTTCCGTCCGAAATACTTTCAGCAGGATTTGCCACCCGTTCCGATACTACCGTATTGGTTATTAATGGGTTTGACCGGGTCAGCGGCCCCGCGACAGTGGAGACGAATATCTTTGAAGGGTTTGCCGGATTTATGGATATGGGGGTAGCGGACGGTAAAGATTACCTTTTCACCGGCCGGCAGACGGACTGGTCTCCGTCATCGCCCTATCTGACCAACGATGCACCCGGACACGGAGCCGGCATGGCCTATCATGAACAGAAAGTCACCCCGGGTAATACAAAAGACTTTCCCGAGGTATATGGAAAATCCATCCTCAAGGCGGGATACAGCTTTCTTTCCACATCCGATGAAGCACTCCTGAAAAATCCGGATATGGCAAAAAATGTTTCATCTCTCGTACTTATTCTGGGTGAACAGAAAACCACACCCGGTCCGTCCGTTTATATGGAAGCGGATTTTAAAACCTTCAGTAACAACATGCAGGTATTCATAACAGAATATCTGAATTCTGGAGGGAAAATGTTCATTTCCGGTTCGTATGTGGGAACGGATCTTTTCAAAAGCGGAAAGAGTAAGGCGGACAGCCTGTTTGCCTTGGATGTGCTGAAATTCACCCTTGCGTCCTCCTATGCCGAATGGGGCGGGAAAGCCATTTCTTTTAAGGATGATTTTCTGGAGGATGGGACGACCCTTTCCTTCAATACCCGCTATCATCCGGAAATCTATCAGGCGGAAGCAGTGGATGCCATCGATCCCGCGGACTCCCTGGCTGTAACAATCCTCCGCTACGGGGATAATTACTACAGTGCCGCCGTGGCTTATGACGGTGATTACCGGCATATTGTTATGGGATTTCCCTTTGAGACAATCCTTGAAGATGGTGACCGAAACACCCTCATGGAAGCTGTACTAAAATTCCTCTTCAGATAGTTCAAATATTGAATAATTGTGATTTCAAGACCCGGTGGCGTATGTTACCGGGTCAGTTTTTTATCAGGGAGAATTTTATTGGCTTTGGCAACCAGCTCGTCTGAAAGAGTTTGATGACGGGTAATGTGGGATGCCTCGTCGAAATCTTGAATAACACCCTTTTCAACCACGATTTTTCCGTTTACAATGGAATAATCCACCGGTTCCATGGCCACATTAAAAACCAGAGCTGCTGCGGGATCATGCTGAGCCCCGGCATATTCCAGCCGGTCCATGGAGATCATGATCAGGTCTGCGCATTTTCCCGGGAGGATCCGGCCGATGTCATCCCGTCCCAGGGCTTTGGCCCCGCCTACCGTTCCCATCCACAGCACATCATCGGCTGTCAGCCGGAATCCAGGTTCACGCAGCCGGGAAAGGAGCATGGCCTGGCGGAGTTCCATGAGCATGTTGGATGAATCGTTGGAAGCGGAACCATCCACGCCGATTCCCACGTTAATTCCCACTCTCAGCATCTCTTTTACGGATGCAATCCCCGAACCCAGCCGCATGTTGGACGAGGGACAGTGGGCTACACCCATGCCTGCTTCGCCGCCGCGTCGGATTTCATCCGCATTCAGATAGATTGAATGGGCAAACCAGGCGTGTGAGTCGATCCAGCCCAGGGATTCCATGTAATCAAAAGGCCGCTGACCGAATTTTTCCAGACAAAATGTCTCTTCATCTTTTGTTTCCGCCAGATGGGTGTGAATCTGCACTCCGTGGTCTTTCCCGATTTTTGCCGTTTCTTTCATCAGTTCACGGGTCACGGAAAAGGGTGAACAGGGCGCCAGGGCAATCCGGGTCATGGCACCTGGAGACGGGTCGTGGTATGTTTTAATCAGGCGAAGTGTATCCTCCAGTATCTCCTTTTCCGTCTGGGTTACATCATCAGGGGGGAGTCCGCCGTCTTTTTTGCTCATGGACATGGAGCCCCGGGTGGGCTGGAAACGGATTCCCAGATCCCGGGCTGCTTTAATCTCCCGGTCGATAAGGATTGTTTCCGCTTCACGGGGAAAGAGATAAAGATGGTCCGAACTGGTTGTACAGCCGGATTTCAGAAGTTCCGCCAGGGCGGTTTTGGCACTTACATAAAAGGCTTCACTGCTGATTCCCCGCCAGATTTCATAATGGGTGATCAGCCAGTCGAACAGTTCCGAATTCTGGGCTGCCACCACGTTCCGGGTCAGTGTCTGAAAGAAATGATGGTGAGTGTTTACCAGTCCCGGCAAAACCACCATGCGGGATGCATCAATCACCCTATCGGCATAGCCGGTAAAAGATTCGGGTCCGGCAGAAATGATCTGATTTCCCTCGATATAAATATGTCCGCCGGAAAAGGGTTCCAGCAGATCCTCCCCATCCTTCCAGTCCGGTTTCATCCGGCAGGCAAGAAGGGGATTTTTTATCAGGATGGACATTATTTCAGTAAGCCTGTCTTTTCGTTAAACGCTTTAATCATTTCATCGATTTTCGGGGTCATTTGATGTATGGCTCCCCAGTATTCTTCCGCATCATACCACTGGGCATTCAGTTCATCCAGAGGTTTTTCCTGCTGTTCAATCCAGGTATAGTATTTCAGGTTGTGGATGCGTTTCTTTCCGTAATAATCCAGTTCCAACATATTGTCTATGGTAATCTGATTCAGGATTTCACTGTCCCGGATGGCATCATCCCGGGTATATTGGCCGTATTTTTCATGCTGTTCTTTCATCCGGGAATTGTAAAGTTCCATGGAATCGGTGAAAACCGTGAGGACAATATCTTTTTCCGTGAGTTCATTGTATTTGGCATACTTAATGGCTGCCACCATATTGCCGATGGATGAAATACCCAGAAGGTCCAGATTCTCAACAAGGGAAGCGTTTAAGCCTTGGTTTACAAGATATTCTTTCCCTTTTTCTTCATTAAAAAGGCGCATGAGGCGGATGGTATGTTCATCATCCACGGCGATGACAAAATCGGTATTTTTCACATTGTGGATCCAGGGCACGTGTTTATCGCCGATGCCTTCGATGCGGTGGCCGCCGAATCCGTTATTGAGCAGGGTGGGACACTGAAGAGCTTCGGCCACAGTGATTTTGGATGTGGGATAGAGTTCTTTCAGATAATCGCCGCAGGCCAGGGTCCCGGCGGAACCGGAGGAAGAAATAATCCCTGAGTAACGGTCCCCGGGTTTCATTTCCCTTTTTAAGACCTCTTCCATGGCCCGGCCGGTGATTTCGTAGTGCCACAGGTGATTGCCGAGTTCATCGAACTGGTTGAAAATCACCACGTGACTGCCCCGGGACCGTTTCAGTTCCCAGCATTTGTCGAAAATCTCCTTCACATTGCTTTCACAGCCCGGTGTGGCGATGACTTCGCCGGCAACATTGGAGAGCCATTCAAAGCGCTCTTTGGACATCTCTTCCGGAAGGATGGCAATGGATTCACAGCCCAGGAGGGCGGAATCGTAGGCACCCCCGCGGCAGTAATTTCCAGTGGAAGGCCAGACTGCCTTTTGGGACGTGGGATCGAATTGTCCCGTCACCAGCCGGGGAACCAGACACCCGAAAGTCGCTCCCACTTTATGGGAACCGGTAGGAAACCATTTCCCTACAAGAGCAATAATCCGCGCCTTTACGCCTGTAAGCTCCGGGGGGAGTTCGATATAATTGGCACCGCCAAATCCTCCTCCTTTAGGGACCGGTTCATTTTTCCATGTGATCCTGAAAAGGTTTCGTGGATGGACATCCCAGAGTCCGATGAATTTCAGCTCTTTCTTTATATGATTCGGAATTCGTTCCGGATTTTTCATCTGTTCAAAGGTTGGAATAATAATATCCCGTTCTTTACACCGCTGAACGGTCTGTTTCAACTGTGTGGGATTCAGGGTCAGATCAATCATGATTTCCTCGTTTCTTATGAATTGCGTTTCCCCGGAAATTAACAATCTTTGGGATAACAAACAGTAAGAATAAGCAGGAGTTGAGAGTGGAGAGTGATGAGTAGAGAGTTTGAGTTTTGAGTTTTTCTCCCGCGGAGGGCGCGGAGACGCGGAGAATGTTTTTTATATTGCGGAAGGCCCGGAGATGCTGAGCGTAGCGAAGCAATTGGACCAGTACAGAGTGCAGCTGCTGACTGTTGACTGTCGACTATAAATAGCGAACGAATTAAGCTCTCAACGTTTCAACCTTTAAACATATTTATTGAAAGTGGAATAAAAGCGGATAGATAAAAACCATAAAAGCCGTCCATCCGGCATAAACCGTGAGATATCGGTTGGTCCTGTTCCGGAGATGATAAAATTCTTTTTTTCCCTGGATTTTTCCGATGATGTCATAGAGGAGACCTGCCGCATGACCGGCAATCAACAGGTTTAATCCCAATACGGCGATCCGGTTTGGACTCAGTCCATAGGATCCCAGGCGGAAAAGAATGGCGGACAGGGCTGTCAAATCCAGAAGGAGTCCCAAAGAGAGCAAGGCGGTCAGGATGACATCCAAATACCTGCTGTTTTCAAACACCTCATTTTCCCGGATACTGAAGATTGCCATAGCCAGGATCAGAAGAAGCATGGCATTGAAAACCATAAGTGTATTCCGGTCTATAAAAGGATTCATGCCTTTCAGGAGGACAATGCCCAGATAGGCCAGGAGGGTCAGGAGAAAAAGGGGTGTAAAAATCCGGGCAATAACAGGAGCCATGGGTTTTGTACTTTTCTCACGGAAAAAGACCAGATGTGCTCCGCCCAGCAGACAGAGAGCTGCTCCATAGGGAGCAATCCAGGGCATTAGGGATTCAAACAATGATTCATCCACCAGGGAGAAGAGTCCGGCGGTAATTCCAGTGAGGATCATACCGGCAAAGGCAAGAAGGGCTGAGTATACTATCCATTCCCCATTAAAATCCAGAAAAGTGCCTCGTTTTTCTATCGTTTTTATGTCCCCGTTTACGAAGACAAATCCCGTGAGAAACCAAAGAAGGAAAGGAAGGTGAATCAGTGCGATCAAAGCGGTATGAGATTGTTCGGGTGCCGGAATGATTGAGGCGTAGATTCCACTGATCAGGAAAAGGGATGCCATGGAAATCAAACCATTTTTTTTGAACCCATTCCGAATTATGAAATAGGCAGAAAGGACGGGAAAGAAGGCAAATCCCAAAAAGCGGGGATAAAAATATGTTTCGTTGATGCCGGTTAAATGCGGAAGTTTGACAAGTGTCCCTGCTGTCAGAATAAGGAGAATCAATGTGGGCAGGGATATTGATTTTTCCTGTTTATGTGTCTCTTTTTCGCCTGTTGTATGTATGCCGTCTGCCTCAAAACGGGCACACCAGAATGCCCAAAGGGAACCGGTGGTTTCCGGTTGGAGTTTGAGGAAAGAAGCCGCAAAAACCCCGGGATCATTCCGGTAAAGAGATTCCAGTCCTTCGGGATTTTGTAGATTGCTGAGAATTTTTTCTTTCATAAGCAGACTCCTGTGACAATTTCAAGAACTATATCCACCGAAACCCATAAAGTTTCTTTAAATAAAAGAAGATTTTAATACAGTCTCCATTTTGGAGGCTCATTAATGGTTCTGCAGGATTGAATACCGTGTATTAAGATTGTTTTCCGTTATTTGTCCATGCAATAATAGTTATGGGAATGATATAGGCCAGAAGGATCAGGGCGACAGCCATAACAATACTGATAGGTTTGCCGATCAAGGAAAAAACAATCAAGATGCATAATGCAATGATAGAAAAGAGGGCATAACCTGCTTTCAAAGCTTTATTAATGACAATGGACTCTTTTTCTTCCAAATCTTTGATGGAGGTATTTACATATTTCCAGAAACCGGTTTTAACGGCACTGATTATAAAGCCGGCAATGAAGATGGCAAAAAGAATGACTTCTGCCACAATACTAACAGCATTCCAAGTGTTTACTGAAGCACATTCAAAAATCCAAACAAGGCCAACAAGGCTCAACAATGTGAGTATAATGCCTAATTTTGCATTACCCGGGGATGCTTTAGTTTCCATTTCATGTCTCCTTTTTAATTATTTGTAAAAATATTTCGACAGTCTATTGAAATTATGAATTAATTCAATAAAACAATATAGTGTATAATAATATTGAATTCCATTGTATCCTTAAAATTTTTACAAAAAATCCAAAATTTTTACAAATCAAGAATCAGAGTTCGAAGGGCATAAGCAATTTCCACTATCTTTTCAAGATCGGTAATCTCTGATTTGTCCTTAGGGGTGTGGGTGATATCCTGATCGTCTATGTGATCCAGAAACCATTTGGACGAAACGGCAATTGCCGGTCTGCCGAATTGGACAAAAATGCTGTGATCTCCCTGAGCCCACTGTATTCCTTCTACAATATGGGGATTCCGATTAATGATATCTGTTGCTTTTTGTTGGATTCCTTCCGGTAAATTAAAAAATGAAAAGGCGGAAGGTCCTTCCTTGTATCCTGCACCGTCAATATTAATATTCAGCAGAATGGAATCGAAATTTCCCTGATTGGCTGCAATATAATTCATCTGTCCCGGAACGGCGTAATAATCCTCTCCGTTAAACGCCACCAGTTCAATTCCATATTTTCCTTCATAATCTTTCAGCAATTCTGCCAAAAGCAGTAAAACGATAACACCGGTCGCGTTATCGATTGCTCCGGGTGTCCCCTTTTTGGCATCGATATGAGCTGTGACAGCAATCCGTTCAGCATCCTTTTTCCCTTTCAGTCCGATCACATTGTATGCCTTGCCAGGAATACGTTCCGATTTTGATATTAGCGAGACACATTGTCCAACATAAGGAAGAAACTTTTGTCCCTCTTCTTCCGTCATGTAGACCGATGGAACGTTGAAATCACCGTCCTCGATCAGGGGAAAGGGATAAACACCGCCGGCCAGGGCCGAATTTCGTTTTGTGGCACTGATGATGGCTTTTGCACTGCTTTTTTCCAACAACGCCACAATGCGCTGATGTTCTTCCGGATTATAAAAGACAAAATTTTTCGGCATCAACTGTTCTTTGGCAATGTCACCATGGAGAAATAAAATCTTATTCCGGGAATCAATTTTTTCCAGTTCATCGGGGTTTGTCACGCTCACTAGCTCTCCATTGACTGAACATCCCGGCGCGTATGGACTAACAAACACCTCAAAAGAATTTCCGTCTGCCGTAAGAGATGCCCCGTCGTCAATCCAGTCCATGGCATCAAATTCAGGTGTTTCAGTATCCCACCCCAGTGTTTTCAATTCATTCCGGAAAAAATTGGTTGCCTGCCGGTTACCCTCACTTCCCACTGCCCGTTCCGGTATTTCCTCACATAAAGTTTTCAAATATTTTTGACTTTTTATAAAATAGCGACTCTTATCCTGCATGAAGCCCTCCTCTTAAATATTAATATTTATGTAATATAGAACGGTTTCAAACCGTTCCCTGCTACGTTGATAATTTGAATTATTCCATGAAAATGATCAGGCATTATTACACATTTGTCTAATGTTATATTATCATAACGGTTTGGTAAATCCTTCCAGCAGTTGAATAATATTATTCCGTTACCATTGAAATACATCTTCTTATTTATTATTTCCCCAAATATGTTTTTGTATCTTAATTTTTGATGGACACAAGTTGTAATGTAATAAAAGCCAGGCTTTGAATAATCCTAATTTTCTTTTCGAAGTTTCTTTCGCTCTCTCATAATTAAATCTGCTCATCTTATTATCCTGATCATCCTGAATATCCATGTCCACTCTTTTTTTAAATATTTATATGTCTAACAATCTATAATAGAAAGGTATAATACTATAAAGAATATACAAATAATTATAATTAATGTGTTAGAAAAAAAAGAGTTTTAAAGAGAAATTATGTGTATTGTTTCCATATCTAAATAATCCATCAGGTCATATATTTTGCTTTTCCGAATGCTGATATAATGATCCATGTCGTACGATAGTATTTTTTTCAGAATGGAATAAAAGCCCTGATTTAAATCCAGCTCCAATGGACCAATTTCATCCAGGAAAAACGGGGATATGTAATCTTTGATGCTCTGGCGGGCAATGGTTTCGGCAAAGGCAAAGGCCTGAGCAGAAAACGTGAATTTCCCGTAGCGGATCATTTCATCCCAGTTTTCAGGGACTGAATCAACAGGATACGCAAAGGGTATGGTATGAGCACTTTGGAGATGACGGATATCATACCGGCAAAAGATGCCGTTTGTATAAACTTTTGGACACACAAAGCCGTCTCCCTGAGAATTCTGCTTATATAGTTCCATCATCTTTGTGGTTTTTCCGGAATTGATATCTCCGGTGATCAGATATATCATCCCTTGTCTCTTAAATGTTTTCCTGAGGCCTTAAAACGGACCTTTTGAATTTCTGATAGGATTGAAAGGGCAATTTCTTGGGGCAATCCCCCGCCAATATCCAGTCCCACGGGAATATAACAAACACTTGTATCCACATCCGGAACAGCCTTTTTTAATTCCTTCAGCATAATTTTCTGTTTCCGCCGGGAAGCCACCATACCCACATAGCGGGGTTTCCACCCCTCATGGAAAATCCTGTTCAAAATCACACTGTCTGCTGTATGTTCATAAGTGGCGATAATAAAAAAACTGTCAGGTTCCACCGGTCCGTCCGATAAAACCCTTTCGAAGGACCCTAAAACCTTTTCATCGGCACCATCAATGGCATCCAGTATCGCTTTCCGGTCATCCACTACAGTGATATAATAATCCAAAGGTTTCAAATGATACATCAAAGCCGATCCAATATGACCGGCTCCGAAAATATAAATATGGTGTTTGGGAGCATAATACTCAAAAAACAGGGTTGCCGTACCACCGCACATCATCCCTGTCTCCGTTCCTTCCCCCGCAACCTGCATGACAAACGCTTCCAGGTGGTTTTTCTTTTTGCTTAAAAGGGTCAGTGCCCGTTCAGCCGCCTGCTTTTCAATGGCCCCGCCGCCTACAGTTCCCAGGGTGGAACCGTCCGGATACACCAGCATTTTTGTTCCCGTATCTGCCGGTCCCGAACCCGTTTTCTTTACAACGGTCACCACAATACCACACCCTTTCCCTGAACTCAGACGGTATATCTCATCGTTGATTGTCTTTTCATTTTTCATGGATCGTACTTTCATTTTTATTTAACATAGATAATCAGGATATTCAGGATGAAACATTTGTTTTCCTCCAAACCAAATTCATCATTCCCCAATTCAATTCATCATTCATCACTCTTCATTCTCAAACAGGATACTCAGGATATTCAGGATAAAACAATCATTTATTCTCCGAACCAAATTCATAATTAATGAATTCCATTCAGAATTCAGAATTCAGAATCCAGAATTCCCACATATTCCACCCCCTCCAAATATCGTGTCGGCGCAGCCATCAACACCTGTTTTCTCACAAAATCATAATCCCGGATAACTGTGCCGCAAACGGCATGAAAACCATAGTCAAAAAGGACCGGTGAAAGGGGTGTGGTAGGACCCAGGATAATTTTATAACTCTCCGGGGACATGTGACGGATCACCTCGTGAAAGGTATGGTTGGTTAAGGTGGTTGCTGTCAGGGCTACTACATCCGCCCGGGGAAGCTGCTCAGAGATATCCCTTTCTTCCCAATCCCCCTCCTGTGGGAATTTTTCAAAGATCAGGAGTTCTTTATACAAATCCCTGTCCTTGTTGAGAAATGGGAAGTGCCCGATCACACCGACGGTTTTTCCCCGACCTTTTTCGAGAACGAGATCTTTGGCATTCATGGTCATATAATCCTGTTCTATTCCGGCCCAATGGCAGTTTATGGCCGCCATGCCCAATGAAGCGGCAATGAGGTTTGGAGAATGGACCAGTTCTGCCAGCTCCCCGAGATTTTTGCGTTCCAAGGCCTTTACGTCATCAATCCGGTCATGAACGTTTCCATATTTTATAGTGGAAGAAATGCCAATGCTTTTACTGGTTTTCACAAGAACGGAAAAGACGCCAATGATGATTTCATTGATTTTGAGAGGGTGGATATCCTTCAGGAGCTTATCATAGACGGTCATCTCAGATCAGGCGGGTTCCTGCCTCAAATAGGATTGCAGCCAGAATCAGAAGTCCGGGCCGCAGCCAGGAAAGCCGCCGTGAATAAAAAGAGAGACTTCCCACGGGATGACGCAGCCACGTTCCCATGATCAAAGAACCGACAATTCCATTTAGAAGGATATAACCGGTCATGGGTAAAAGAGGCATGAGATAAAGTCCTTCCGCCGGCCGGGTGATCAGGGCCTGAATCATAATAAAAAGTACCATGAAACTCACAGTCATGGCAAAGGTTTTCGCATATACCCTTTCACGGTAGGCCTTGGATTTAACGAAGGCAAAGATGACCAGCGATTCCAACAGGATGGAAACAGCCGGATTGATGACACTCATGAGTGAGGGATAGGGAATAGCCAGTCCGGTCAGTTTGATGCCTGCGGCCACACATCCGGCCATGATAACAGCGGATTGCAAACCGGTGGTTTTATACAGGTTGAACATAAAATAGAAGGCCACAGGGAACATGATCATGCCTGCCACGCCCGAGGGCAGAAAGTGAAGCAAATATCCCAGTGTGGCTTCGGCTAGTCCCCACAGTCCGCCATAAAACAGGACCAGGGAAAGCAATTTCTTATTCTCACTCATTGTGTATCTCCTTGATTTTTTTCCAGGTGGTTTAGAAAATCTTTCAAAATATTAAAACAGACATTTTTCCGGTACTCAGCGCTGGATCGGGCGTCATCAATGGGTTGAATCAGCGTGTCGTATAAGTCCCGAATCTCATCGAAGCGGAATTTCAGATCTGTAACCGTTTCACCAATGAGGGAGTTTTCAATATCCCGTGAACGGACAACAGTCGGAGCCACGGAGCCAAATGCTAAGCGCAGGTCTTCCACATAGCCGTCAAGAACGTCTGCCAGTGAGTGAAAGGAGGCTTTGGTCAGACTCATTCCCCGGCGCTGTCCCACTTTTTTGTAATAGGTGACAGGAAAATTGACATCCGGAATGATGATATCTGTCAGAAGTTCATCGGGTTTCAGGTCTGTTTGTTTGGGACCGGTGATAAAATCCTCGATGGCGAGACGTCTTTCAAATTCATGATTTTCCAGGAGGATTTCCGCATCGGCGGCATACAGAAAGGGGAGGGTATCGCCGGCTGGTGAGGCATTGCAGATATTTCCGCCAAGGGTTGCCAGATTCCTTGAGGGAGGAGAGGCCATGAGTTCGATGGCTTTTTTGAAGGTTGGGGGTATCAGGGGATTGTGAAGCAGATCGGAAAGTAACACTGCAGGGCCGATATGAAGAAATCCATCTTTTTTCTCTATCCGGATGAGTTCGGGAAGGTGCCCGATAAAGAGCAGTGGCTTTATAAAACCGGGTCCCAGCCCTGTTCCCCGTGCTTTTTGCACCATAAGGTCCGTCCCTCCGGCAATGGGAAGACAATCCACTTTATTCCGGATTTTCAGGGCTTCAATCAGATCCCGGGGCCGGTAGCCGTCTACCATAATCCCTCTCCTTTCTCTGCAGCAAGGCGTACGCCGTCAAAAATCATTTGGTAACCCGTACACCGGCAAAGGTTACCAGAGAGTCCTTCCCGGATTTGCTGCTCGGTGGGATGTGGATGTTCATTTAACAGAGATTCCACCGCCATCACGAATCCGGGTGTACAGAATCCGCACTGAACCGCACCGGCCTCTATAAAGGCTTCTTCGATAATTTTTCCACGAGGGGTTTCTTTAAAACCTTCTGGTGTTAGGATGGACATTCCTTCCAGGTATCCGGCAGGAATGAGGCAGGAATTTACCGCCTTTCCGTCCATCAATACCACACAGGCGCCGCATTCTCCCTCGCCGCAGCCTTCTTTAACCGCGGTAAGGTGAAAATCCTCCCGGAGAATATCCAGAAGACGCCGGGCAGGGTGGACGTCTATCCTTTTTATTTCACCGTTCAATTCAAATTCAATCTTCATTTTTATTTAACTCCATGAGCTTTTCCGGGGTCATGGGAATTTCTTTAATGGGGAATCCCAGAGCATTGGAAACAGCAGCAGCTACAGCCGGTGGGGCACCGGTCATGGGGAGCTCACCGGCACATTTGGCACCAAAGGGACCGTATTCGTAGGGATTGTCAATAAATTCGCAGACGATTTCCGGGATATCCATGGATGTGGGAACCTTATAATCGGTGAGATTTTTCTGGATCAGCTTTCCTTCTTTTGTTGTCATCACTTCGATGGTTGCCCATCCCGCTCCCTGGGCGATGCCCCCTTCCATCTGTCCCCGCAAAGCCCGCTCGTCAATAGCCCGGCCGACGTCATAAACAGCGGTCATTCTTTTTAAATGAACATCATACGTCACAGGATCAATGTCCACCTCAGCCACATTCACGCCCCACGAGTAGATGGGATAGGCATTGCCGGTAAATGTGTCGTTATCCCACTCCAGAAAATCGGGATGACGGTATACTTTGCTGATTTCAAATTCCTCCGCTTCATTCCACCTGGACTTCATCTCTTCCGCCGCATTCCGGAGCAGTCCGCCTACAATCATGATGGTCCGGGATGCCACGGTCGGACCCGAATCCGGCACCAGTCCTGTATCCCTGACTTCGCAAACTACCTTTTCAATGGGCTGTTCCAGGGTGTGGGCTACAATTTTCCGAAGGGTTGTATCGGCGCCCTGCCCCATTTCCACGCTGGAAATTTTTAAAACGACCCGGTCTCTGTTTTTCCGGAGGATGATTTTCCCTTTGATGGTTTGTTCCCCATTTCCTGTAAATCCGCAGCCGTGAAGGAAGAGGGAGCTGCCCGTCCCGGTGAATTTTTTCTTCTTTTGGATCTTTTGACGGTAATCCGAGAGTTCCAAGGCCCTCTCAACTAGTTCCGGCAGGATGACGTTATCATGGATTTTTCCGCCGGTGCAGGAGGGATCCCCCTGTTTCAAAACATGACTCATTTTAAATTCCAGCGGATCGAGTCCCAAGGAAACAGCAATATTGTGCATGAGCATTTCTGTGCCGAAAACGGACTGGGGTGCGCCAAATCCCCGGAAGGCGCCTGAAGGAACAGTATGGGTCTGAAAATTCCGTCCCCGCACGTTCAGATGGTGAAAATTGTACACATTGGTGGCTGAAAAAATGCCCCGCTGGAGCACGACGGGGGAGAGTCCGGTATAGGCCCCGGCATCGTATAAAACGTCAATATCCAGAACAGTCACCCGGTTTTTGTCATCGAGCCCCGCCTTGTAGCGGATGATAGAGGGATGTCGTTTGGTGGAGCAGATGATATCTTCATCCCGGTCGTAAATAAGGATGACGGGATGGTGTGTCACAAGTGCGGCAACGGCAGTATGGCAGGCGGTCAGGGATGGGAATTCCTCTTTACCGCCAAAGGCTCCGCCGGTTGTGGTTTGGATGACCCGGATTTTGTCTGCCGGCCTGCCCAGAGCTTCGGTAAGGGCCCCTTCGGCATAAAAGGGACATTGCATGGATCCGTAGACGAAGACCGTATCGTCTTTCACCTCTGCTGCCATCCCCTGGGGCTCCAGATATACATGCTCCTGAAGACCTGTCCGGTATTCGTCCTCAATGATTCTCGCCGCCTGTGCAAAAGCGGTGTCCGGCTCCCCCTTGGAGAATGAGTATTCTGTAAAAACACAGTTCTGCTTTTCCGATTCCTCCAGGGTAAAAACCGCCGGAAGATCTTCATAGTCTATCCGGATTTTTTCAGAAATCTGATACACAAGCTCCCGGCTGGGACCTGCCACCAGGAGGATGGGCTGACCGATATACAGCACTTCATCTTCTGCCAGAATGGGATGATCCGAAACCACGGTCCGCATGCGGTTTTTTCCCGGGATGTGGGATTTATCGATAATAAAACAGCCTTCAGGTAAATCCGGCAGATGAATATCCAGGATTTTGGCATGGGGACGCGTACTGCGGACGGTTTTCAGGTAGAGGGGATTTTCAAAGGCCATATCGCCGATATACCGGGCTTCACCCCGGATTTTTTCTTTGGCATCGGTCCGCCTGATGGATTTACTGATGGTCATTTTCACGGTGCTTTCTCCCGTGTATATGTTTCAATTTTATGAAAATCATGGATATTGTCCACATCCAATCCGATTCCCGGATCGTCCACATCGAGAATTGTCACATTCTGGCTGTGAATATAATCCCTGAGAATGGCCTCTTCCGGCATGGACAGAATTCCCGGAATATGAGAGGATGCAAAGAGTACGGGGTGACCTTTTTTACCCTTATACCGGGGTACGATGAGCGTCCCCTCAGCTTCCAGCATCTGCCGGTATGTGTCAGGCTTCACCACAGGCTGATCCCCTGGAATGAGGAAAAATTTTTCGCCTTTTACCGCACGGAGTCCGCATTGGACCGAAGAAAACATGCCCGATTCGTAATGTTCATTCAAGACAAGAAAAAGATCCGGTATGCCCACACATAAATCCCGGAGGGTTTCAAAAGCGTGTCCGCCCACAACGATGATCCGGCTGCAGACAGGACGCATACTATCTATACAATGTCTGATCAGGGGTTTCCCCTTCAGGAGGAGAGCGGGCTTGAATGTCCCGGCCCGTTGTGAAAATCCTGCAGCAAGTATCACACCCTCAATCATGATCCAACGCCTCCAGGGATGAGATGGCCTGATTGGGAAATAGAATTCCTTTTTGTGCAGAACCGGTATCTTTCAAACCATTTCCGGTAATGAGCAGCACCACTTTTTTATCTTTGGGGATGGACTGTTTTATTTTTAGAAACCCTGCATAAGAGGCGGCAGCTGCGGGTTCGGCAAAAAGTCCGGACGTGGAAGCAAGTTCCTTTTGTGCCTGAAGGATTTCTTCATCGGTCACCGTCACGCAGGATCCGTCGTTTTCTTTCAGTTGTTTCAGGGCATAATACCCGTTCCGGGGGATATCCACAGAGATGGAATCAGCCAGGGTGGAGGCTGTAATTGGTGTGAAGCTGCCCTTTTTCAGGGCTTGTGCGATGGCATCACTGCCCTCTGCCTGAACAGCCACCACATGGGGAATCCGGTTGGTCAATCCCTGATGTTTCAGATCCCGGAATCCTTTATACACGCCGCTTAAAATCACACCATCGCCCACAGGGACAAAGATCATATCAGGGATATCTTTCAATTGACGGAAAATTTCCAGGGAAACAGTTTTTTTCCCTTCGATGGTAAGGGGATTATAGGCCGTGTTCCGGCTTAAGGTTTTGCCTTTTTGGCTGTACGCCAGGGAAAGGTCAAAGGCACGGTCGTAATTACCGTCTACAGGGATGACCCGTGCACCGTACTGAAGGGCCTGGATCATTTTGGCCCGGGGGGCGTTTTTGGGCAGAAAAAGGGTGATTTGGAGTCCCGTCGCGGCGCCGATGCCTGCCATGGATGAACCTGCATTGCCGGTGGAAGCTACGGTGATTTCCCGGATGCCTTCCCGCCGGGCAAAGGCAGCCACCAGGAGGGATGCACGGTCTTTCAGAGAACCGGTAAGCTGCCGGGTGTCGTCTTTCAGATACAGATGTGTAAATCCCGTTTTATCTGTCAGACGTGCGGATTGCCATAAGGGCATGGATTCAAGAGGTACCGATGGAAAATATCTCTTTTCCACAGGCAGAAAAGCGAACGGGTCTTCCGGGCTGGAAACCCGTCCGTCCAGCATCACTTCCAAAATTCCCCGGAGGGGTTCGTCCGGAGACTGGTTCTTTGCGCACTCCGGACAGACCATCCGTGACGGATGGATCTCGTATTCCCTGCCGCATTCAGAACATGTGTAGAAAAAATGTATCATAAGTTCATACTTTGTGAGCCCGTGCCTAAGGTCTTCCGCCCATGGTGAGGGCCATGACGGCCTTGGCCGTATGGAGCCGGTTTTCCGCTTCGTCGTAGATGATGGATGCCGGTCCGTCAATCACTGCATCCGTGACTTCCCTGCCCCTGTCTGCCGGAAGGGCATGCATGTATTTTACCTCCGGTGCCGCCAACTTCATACGCCGTACGTCGCAGATCCAGTCCCTGTGTTTTTCCAGATTCGCTTTCATCTCCTGTTTACAGGCTTCTTCATTGGCATTGTATTCATCAAAGCTCCAGTTTCCGAACCCACCCCAGTTTTTGGGGATGACAATGTGTGCTCCTTCAAATCCTTCATCCATATCTTCTGTGTACCGGAGTGAACCGCCGAATTTTCGTGCATTTTCACCGGCCTGCTTTACCAGAAAATCAGGGAAGGGAAATTCTTTGGGCGCGGCGATGGTGACATCCATGCCGAAGCGGGGGAACATGAGGAACTGGGATATGGGGACGGAGAGCGGTTTTGCGTGGGATGTGGCATACGCCCAGGAGAGGGTCACCTTTAATCCCTTTGTGTTGGTCCCGAAATATTCCCGGATGGTCATCAGGTCTGCAATGACCTGCATGGGGTGGTACAGGTCATCCTGCAGGGACATGACCGGGATCGATGCATGTTTTGCCAGTTCATTCAGGTAAGGATTCCCGATGCCATAAAAGCAGTTCCGGCAGGCGATACCGTGTCCCATCCGTGAGAGAACCATGGCCGTATCTTTGGCCGATTCACCGTGGGACAGCTGCATCTTGTCCGGTGTCAGATCGTGGGCATGTCCGCCCAATTGGGTCATACCCGCTTCCATGGAATTCCGGGTCCGGGTGGATTGTTCAAAAAACATCATAAACAGGGTTTTATCCTGCAAAAGGCGATGGGCTTCACCCATGGCGAAGCGTCGCTTTAAATCCGATGCCACATTCAGGGCCATTTCGATTTCCGGGTTGGACCAATCCTGGAATGTGATCAGGTGTTTTCCGTGTAAGAGTGTTTGAGGCATTGTAGTTCCTTTTTTTAGCCTCCCGCAGAGTGCGCAGAGGCGCTGAGTTTTATATTTTTAGCTTCTCGCAGAGGGCGTGGAGGGTACGAGTGTATGGGGGTACGAAGGTAGGAGTGGGCGAGGGAGAGAGGGGACGAGAGTACGAGGGAGAGAAGGGGAGAAGAGAGTGCTCTTTTAAGTCCCCTCTTGAGAGGGGATTTAGGGGTGTGTAAGGAAGTGATGAGCAACAAGCGATGCGTAACGCGTGACAAGTAACAGGGATGTTGTATTCATTTTCCATTAATTCAACATTCACCATTCAGAATTCAGCAGTCATCATTCAATTCATCATTCATCATTCATAATTCATAAGCGATTAGGGTGTAAAAAGCCGCAGCCTTCTCCAGATGCTCAACCGGTGTTTTTTCATTGGGGGCATGGGCATAAATTTCATTTCCAGGGCCAAAACCAATACAGGGAATGCCGTGGCGGCCGCAGATGGATACACCGTTTGTTGAAAATGTCCATTTGTCAATGCGAGGCCTTTCGTTAAAAAGTGCTTCGTATGTTTTGGCCCCGGCCTGTACCAGGGGATGATTTTCCGGAATTTTCCATGTTGGAAAATATTTTTCAATTTTGTAAACGGTGCCTTTATAGCCTGGGCTGTCATATTCTGGAACTTCCATAGTGACATCATCGTCGCAGATCTCTTTCAGTTCCGCCAGGGCACTTTCTTTGTCTTCACCCCATGTCAGCCGCCGGTCGATGTGCATGCGGGCAACATCGGGAATGGCGCAGAGGGAGGGCGACTGGGACCGCAAAAGTGTGGCCGCAATGCTGCCCTTTCCTAAAAAGGGATCAACACGCAGGTTTTCATTCAGTTTTTCAATGGCCAGGGCGACCTTTGACGCGGAGTAGATCACATTTTTTCCCCGTTCCGGCGCGGATCCGTGGGCTGAGAGCCCCTTAAAATAAAGCTCCATTTCCATCCGTCCCCGGTGTCCCCGGTAAATTCCCAGATTCGTTGGCTCGGTGATGACGGCAAAATCGGGGACCAGTTTTTCCTCGTTGATCAGGTATTCCCAGCACATGCCGTCGCAGTCTTCCTCCATGACAGTAAAGGTGAAATAGATGGTATAGTCACCGTCATATTTCATTTCCGTCAGTATCCGGGCGGCGGTGATCATGGCCGCGGCACCCCCTTCCTGATCCACCGTTCCCCGGCCGTGGACATACCCGTCTTTGATAATCCCGGAAAAAGGGGATAACTCCCATTGGGATTCATCTCCCGTATCCACTGTGTCAATATGGGCATCAATTGCCAAAACTTTCGGACCGTTTCCCACCCGGGCTATACAGTTTCCCAGGGCATCAATCCGCACATTGTGGACACCGGCAGATTCGAGGAGCTCCTTGATTTTAAGCACCACCTCTTTCTCTTCACAGCTGACAGAAGGAATCTTTACTATCTCTGACAGGTATTGGGCAGTGTCATTCCGGTATTCACGGGCTTTTTGCCGGATATATTCAGCGGTTCTCATATCCTATCCTTTCGTGTATCAGTGTTTTTCGTATCAGACTCATAGTGACGGCGTCATGCAGACGGATCTCTTTCTGTTCTCGTGATGAGATATCTATGCTACGGATTTCAAAGGACTTTTGATCCAGGATTGCGGAAAAATCTTTGCCTTCGTATATCCAGGCGTCTTTTGTTTCTGTCAGGGAGAGGATTTCATCCTCTTTCTTATAGCGGAGTACCTGGTTCTCCAGGAAAAACCCCTCTGTCATATTCCGGAAACTCTCTTCTGTCAGGGCTACTTTGGGCTTGTCTTTATACGGTGCCCCGGCGGTGGGACAAAATGTCGTACAGTTTCCGCACTCGTTGCAGAAATCCTCGATATTCAAGACCTGGTAAGGCTGGCGGATCCGGTATATACCATCCTTTTTCGTTTCAATCTGCTTGTTTTTCCACTGGATTTTTTTCAGGGGAATTTCAAAAGGTTCTACTGTGTAGGAGATGTTTGCCCGGTTGGGACACACCGTAACACAGATATCGCAGACCTCATCGCACAGCAGGCAGCGGGACGCTTCTGTTACGGCATTCTCGTGTGTCAGTGTGAGTTCCACAAGGTTTTGCCCGTCCCGTTTTTCCAAGGGGATTTCTTCAGGATGTACACCTGGAACAATTCGTGCCCGGGCTTTGTGGTGCTCCCGGTGTGAACGGCTTTCCCGGGGAATGGTGAGCCGGGCTGTTTCAAGTGCCTGTCCGCACCGTTCAAGAATCACCCGGGCCGTCTGTCGTCCGTCTCCGATGGCTTTGATGATCGTTGCAGCCCCCCTGAAAGCGTCTCCGCCAATAAAAATGTTATCTATTTGTGTTTCCCGGGTCTCAGAATCCCGGATTTCAAGGTCATTTGCAGACATAAAAGGTATATCCCGTTCCTGGCCAAAGGCGGGAATCAGCGTATCTGCTTTCAGTGTGAATTCACTTCCCTCGATTTTAACCGGACGGGGTCGCCCGGAAGCATCTTTTTCCCCCAGTTTCATACGGCTGCAAACCAATCCGGTGACGTGTCCCTTTTCAGACAGGATTTTTTCCGGCGCCGCCAGTTCCATCAGCTTGATACCCTCTTTCAGGGCAGCCGAGATTTCATCCTGATCTGCCGGCATTTCCCGCCGGGTCCGCCGGTAGATGATAGTAACACCCCCATCTTTTCCCGCCAGCCGTCTGGCTGTTCGTGCCGTATCCATGGCGGTGTTACCACCACCTAATACCAGGACCTGTTTCCCGGAAAAATTTTCTTTCCCCTGCCGTACGGCGGATAAAAATTCCAGAGGATCAAGGAACCCTTTTGGGTTAACCGCGGAGGGCGCAGAGGACGCAGAGGTTTTTTTATAATTATTCATAGTTGTTGGGACCTTTTGTAGATCGTCTACGGGAATGGAAACCTTCAGCGATTTCTGAGCCCCAACGGCAATGTATACAAAATCACTTTTTTGCCGGATGGCTTCGAAACGGTCCTGATCAATATTTTGGGATGTGTGGATTCTTACCCCCAGTTTTTCGATGCGGTGGATATCCTCCTGCAGTGCTTTTTCAGAAAGACGGAATTTGGGGATGGCATCGGCGGCCATGCCCCCGGGAAATGCTTTGGTTTCATATACATCCACATCGAATCCGGAAAGGATGAGAAAATACGCACAGGCCAGTCCCGACGGGCCCGCTCCGATGATAGAAACGTGTTTTCCGTTTTTTTGAGTCGAAGGCGTCAGTTCTTCCACCGGGGCATTTTCAGCAACATAGCGCTTGATATCACGGATCAGTAAAGCCTTTTCGTAGTTGATCCGGGTGCATTTGGTCTGGCACAGATGATCGCAGACCATGCCTGTAACAGACGGAAAAGGATTGGTGCCGAGTATGGTCCGGAAGGCATTGGGAAGGTCGTCATTGGCTGTGCGGTACATATACTCGGGGATATTTTGATTGGCAGGACAGGTTCCCACACAGGGGGCGGCAATACAATCAAAGGATTTCAGTTCCCGATCTGTTTTGATGTTGGGGTAGGTTGCCTGATACAGGGGATTGTCTGCCACTTTTTGTGCATAAGTCCTGAGATATTGCCGGGCTTCTGAAGAAAAAGAATCGGGCAGGGTGCCCATCTTTTCCACGTACTGGGATAACCGGCCATATCCGCCCGGCTTTAAAAGATCTGAACAAACGGTGACCGGTGAAAAACCACAGGACAGCACATCCTGAATGTTGTGGACAGTTACGCCGGCACAAAAGGAGACAGGCAGCCGGGGGAATTCCTGGCGTACCATATCAGCTACATTTATACTGATGGGATGCAAGGCCTTGCCACTCATGTACATGGCATCCTCACTGAAAACATCCTTATGATTCAGGGCTTCCAGGGTGTTGGTGAGTTTGACTCCGAAATGGAGTCCGTGCTTTTTCGCCTTGTTTTGGAGGGACCGGATAACCTGTTTCGCCGCATCCCAGGTGATATCGTGTTCAAAGGCCACATCGGGGACTCTCGTTTCATATCCAAGCTTATTCAATATATCTTTGATTTTTTCGGCGCCTAAAAGAGTGGGATTGAGTTTGATATAGGTGTGGAGTTTTTTCTCTTCCAGCAAATATGTGCCGATTTTTTCGATTTCATCCGGTGGACACCCGTGCATGGTGGACAGGGTGATGTTGTTTGATATGCAGTTGGGGATATTCAGTTCATCCACCGCCGGGTACAGATCCCGGATTTCATCCAGAAGCGCTTCTTTTTCCGTCCGGCAGTCTGCCATTTTATGGAAAAACCACTGGACATTCTTTTTGAGGATGCCGGCCATATCGTAGCCTACACTCATGTTGAAGACCGTTCCAACAGGACCCGGGTGCCGGAATTTGTGATGGAGCAGATGAATCAATATCCAGGCTTTCAGATATTCGGTGAAGGATTCCTCGATTTTCAATTCCTGGGACCATTCGCAGTTGTAGCCTTCATCCTGAAGATCGATACAGGGTTTGGAGACAGTAATTTCATCCAGCGTCTGGACCGTTTTCAGTTCGACGTACCGGGCGCCGCAAAGCCAGGCGGATACGATATTTTGGGCCATCTGGGTGTGTGGGCCTGCAGCGGGACCCAGAGGGGTATCCAGGGGCTGGCCGAAAATTTCTGTTTTAAAAGGGTCTTTGTCCGACGGTGTAAAAAAGAGATGGTCATAAATTCCGAAAGCCTTTCCCTGTTCAAGGGAACGGAGCAAATAAGACGCCAGGGTCCGGAAAGGGATAATTCCGAAACGGTCACTCATGATACACCGCATACAATTTTTCAACGGCTTCCCGGATATCATGACGGATTTTTTCTTCTTTCAGGGTTTTGAATTCTCCCTTCTCCCAGAGGATGGTCCCGTTGGCGATGGTCATGTACATTTCCTGTCCCTGAACGCCAAAGATAAGATGGTAGAATAAATTCTCAAGGGATATGGGCGTGACGGGAATGTAATCCGTCACGGCCACATCTGCGTCAAATCCTTCCTTCAGGGTTCCGGCATGGGGGAAGAACCGTTGAATTACATGAGCCGGGCGTTGAAAGAGGATTTTCAGCGGTTCGTCAATTTTCCCGTTCCGGAGCAGAAAATGGGAACGCAGGGTGCCAAGGACGTTTCCTGTCATCCCGTCCGTCCCCAGAATATAGTTGCTGATCCGGTCTGTATTCATCATGCCTACATTGTTATTGGCATTGGATTCGGGATTGGATATGACGATGGGATTGATTTTTTCGATCCACTCATAATCTTTTTTGGACAGGTGAATACAGTGGGCCAGAAGGGAGTTACGGTCCAGAAGTCCATACTTTTGCAAACGGTCTACCGGTCCGGCTGTCCCCTGCTTAACACAGAAATCAAAATCGGATCTATCTTCGCCGCAATGGATATGAATGGGCATATCCGGGGGTTTGTTGTCCGCGATGTATGTCATGCTTTCATCACTCAGGGTGAAATTGGCATGGAGTCCTAAAAGTCCCTGTATTTGAGGATTTCCTTTGTGTTCAAGGTAAAAGCGGATATTCTCCTCCAGGTGCTCTTTTACCGCTTCTTTTCCCATGCGGTCGGATATCTCATAGCAAAGGAGCCCTTTCAGGTTTGTTTCAATAAAGGCTATTTCCAAAAAGTCCAGACTCTTTCTTACGGCATTCATGGATGCATGGTGATCGAAGACGGTTGTGACGCCGAATTTGATGGACTGGAGAAGTCCGTAAAGGGCGGAATAATGGCTGGTTTCCTTACTTAATGATTTGTCAAGATGCCACCAGAGGTTTTCCAGGATTTGCTGAAAATTCTCAGTTGGGCCGACAGGCGCCAGTCCCGTTGCCAGGGCGGAGTAGAGGTGATGGTGGGGATTTAAAAGTCCGGGCAATACCAGCCGGCCCCGAAGATCGTAAAATTTCACACCTTTTTTCTTCAGATCATCAGTTTTTCCCATGCGGATGATTTTTCCGCCTGCGATCTCTAATGCCCCGTTTTCAATGAGAGTAGAGTAACCGTCTGTAATGACAGCATTGCCGAGTATATACGCCATAAGAAGCTATCCTTTTCGTAAAAAATGCCCGGTTCCCGGAGGGACGACAATACCTTTCTCCGCATCATAGATTGTCTGTCCCCGGAGCAGGGTTTTCATGATTTTTCCCTGAAAAGTCAATCCTTCAAAAGGTGTGATTTTCCCTTTGGAATAGAAATCCTTTCCCCGGATGTGTGTTTTTTTGTCCGGATCAAGGAGGATCAGGTCGGCATCTTTTCCCGGTTCGATGGATCCCTTCTGTTTAAAAATCCCGTACCTTTTGGCCGCATTTTCGGCAATGACTTTCAGAAAACGGTCCAGGGGCATTTTACGACGGATCAGTCCTTCCGAATACATATACGGGAAAAGTGTTCCTGTTCCCGGGATACCGGAATAGTCGGTCCATGCTGAACCGGTATTTTTTTGGGATGCTGGTGCAGGAGCGTGGTCTGAAGCCGCAAATTCAAGAGTCCCAATCATAAGGTGTTTCCACAATAATTCACTGTTTCCCGGGGACTTGACGACGGGAGTGGTTTTCAGGGCACCGCCCAGTTGTTCAAAATCCTCACAGGAAAATTCCAGGTAGTGGGGACAGGTTTCACCGGTAACGAAGGACTTCCCTGCCAGGTATTCTGCTGCCTCAGCCGTACCGATATGGACAATATGCAGAGAGCCGCCATCTTTTTTTTCAACATTTACAGCGTTTTTGATTGCTGTTAATTCTGCTTCTTCAGGCCGGGAGGCATAAAAATTCTGCCAGCCCGAACCCTTTTTCCGTTCTTCCGCTTCATAGCGGGTGACAATATCATAATCCTCTGCGTGAAGAATTACAGGACGCTGCTGCCATATTGCTGCTCCTAAAACCTGTCCTAATTGTTCCGGTGTAATCCTCCGGAAACTCTCCATTCCTGAAATAAAATAAGTTTTAAAACCCAGTACATGAGGTGCCAACTCAGTAATGTTTTTTTTTAAATCGCCATCAAAGCACTGTCCCGAAACACCGCCGAAGAAGGCAAAATCCACAACACTTTTATTTTTTACGGCATCAAGTTTCGTTTGAAAATTTTTCAGGGTTGTAACTGGGGGAATAGATGTACAAGGCATGTCGATAACAGTTGTAACACCGCCCGAAGCTGCAGCCCGGCTTCCGTGGGTGAAATCCTCCCGTTCCGTATACCCCGGATCATTAAAATGCACATGGGGATCGATAGCGCCGGGAAAGATCAGTAATCCTTCCGCATCAAAAATATTCTTTCCCGAAAGGTTGGGACCGGTACGGACAATTTTGCCGTCTTCGATCTCAATATCCAGGGGGAGAAAGGATTTTTCGCCGGGAAGGGCGATATAACCGTGTTTTATTATCAATGTTTACCTGCTTCCTTTAATGCTGCATAAACCTTGTCAGGTGTGAAAGGTGCCTGAAAAAGGCGGACACCCACGGCGTCGTAAATAGCATTGGCGATGGCGGGCATGGAGACGTTGATGCCGATTTCCGCCACCGATTTGGCGCCGAAGGGACCTGTTTCCTCGTGGGATTCCACAATATGGGTTTTCATATCCGGTATATCTGCCGATGTAAAAATTTTATAATCTTTAAAATGGGCGTTGATCAGATTTCCTTTTGACGTGATAACGTACTTTTCCGCCATGGCATAGGAGAGTCCGTTCACAACGGCGCCTTCCACCTGACCTTCTGCCAGAACGGGATTAATGGCTTGTCCGCAATCCACGGCTGTGACTACCCGGATCAGATCCACCTTTCCGGTGCGTTTATCCACATCCACTTCCACAAAATGGGCGATAAAAGGCGGCGGGGATTCCGGGGCGGTATGGGATGCGGAAGCCTGTATCTGGAACTGATCCTGTGTATAAAGTGAAAAAACGGCAATATCGGATAATGAGACCGCTTCATCTGACTTCTTGTTTTTTACGGATTCATCCTTCAGAATAAGATCCTGTCTGTCCCAGCCTTTCATGTTAATGGCCACATCAAAAATCTGCTCTCGGATTTTCTCCGCACATTTTTTTACGGCCCCGCCGGAAATATAGGTGGTGGATGAAGCATAGGCGCCCACATCAAAAGGCGTGCGGTCTGTATCGGACGAGAGGACGATGATTTTATCCGGCCCGACGCCCAAAACCTCTCCGGCAATTTGCGCCAGGATGGTGTCGGAGCCGGTCCCGATATCGGTTGCTCCCACATCCAGGTTGAAAGAACCGTCATCGTTGATTTTCATGGAAGCGGCACCCATGTCAATCAGGGGAATACCCGAACCCTGCATGGCCACGGCAGCACCGATCCCCCGGACCTTATCACCGTTGGCAATCTGTTTACTCCGTTTTTCCTTCCAGCCGATAGCTTTGGCGCCCCAGTCCAGACAGGCATCCAGTTTGCAGGATTTGACAATTTGTGTCACACCTTCCGTTCCCTCTCCAATGGCTTTAAAAACCTGGGATGTTTCACCTTTGCGGATGTGGTTTTTTTTAACAAAATCAATATAATCCACATTGAGTTTCCGGGAAATGATATCCAGGTGCTGATTCAGGGCAAAATAACCCTGTGTGGCACCATATCCGCGATAAGCGCCACCTACGGGAAGATTGGTATAGACAGACCGGCCCAGAAAATGGAGGTTCTCAATTTTATTCAGCAGCGGTAAAACCTTGGCTCCGCAGTTGGACAAAACCGTTAAAGCGTGAGTCCCGTAAGCCCCGGAATTGAGAAGGGAGTTCATATCCAGAAAGGTGATCATACCGTTATTTTTTACGCCCATTATAAGGCGGGTCCGGACGGGGTGGCGGGTTCTTGAAGAGCGGAAGACTTCCTCCCGGGAAAGAATCAATGTGGCCGGCTGTTTCAGTTTGATGGTGACCCAGGCAGCCAGTTGTTCCAGCATCACTTCCTGCTTGGCGCCGAATCCGCCGCCGATGCGGGGTTTTATAACCCGGATTTTTGAGAGGGGGAATTCACAGACTTTGGAGACAATCCGGCGGACATGAAAAGGAACCTGAGTTGCGGAAATTATGGTCAGCCGTCCCATCTCGTCAAAAAAGGTTTTCACGGAATGGGGCTCAATGGCACAGTGGGAAGCATAATGGGCGTGATAGGTTTCATCCACGATAAAATCGGCTTCTGATTCACCCTGCTTCAAATTACCAAATCCGATTTCCACTTCTGCCGCCAGATTTTTATCCGGTTCGTATGTGACCGGGATTGCCGCAAACCGGTCCGGGCCATGGACTTTGGGTGAATCCTTATACGTGGCTTTTTCCGCATCAAAAAGCGGTTCAAGAATTTTGTATTCCACCCTGATTTTTTTCAAAGCTTCCTGAGCTACTTTTAAAGTTTTGGCTGCCACCATGGCCACTTTATCGCCAACAAAGCGGACCTTTTTGTCAAAGAGAACCGTGTCATAGGGAGAGGGCTCCGGGAATCCCTGTCCGGCGGTGGTATGAAGGATTTGTTTAACATTTTTATAGTGGAAAACATCCACAACCCCGGGAGATTTCCGTGCTTCCGAATCGTCGATATCCAGAATTTCCGCATGGGCATGGGGGGAATAGAGGAGCGCCAGATGGAGGGAGTCCTTCACAGTAAAATCATCGGTAAACTTATGACTCCCCGTTGCCAATGACAGGGAATCAAGTTTCAGTTCGGACTTGCCGATTCGTGTATATTTTATCATAATATTATCCGTTTTCTTGTGTTTCCCGCAGTCGTTTTCCTGCCAGTTGGACGGCTTCAATAATTTTTACATAGCCGGTACAACGGCAGAGGTTACCGTCCAGGGCATTTTTGATCTCCTCTTCAGAAGGATCAGGATTTTCAAGGAGCAGTGCATAAGCGGCAATGATCATACCGGGTGTGCAGAATCCGCACTGGACCGCTCCGGCTTCCACAAAGGCTTCCTGGATGATATGGGGTGTGTGCAGGGTTCCGATACCCCGGACCGTTGTGATGGTTTGTCCCGTTACCGAAGCCGTTAAAACCTGGCAGGAATTCACCGGTTTGTCATTCAGGAGGATCACGCAGGCACCGCAGACCCCTTCCAGGCAGCCGTTTTTCACTTCCGTATATCCATGATTCCGAAGCGTGATCAACAGGCGCTCATCCGGCTCAAAGGTAAAGGTCCGGGCACTTCCGTTTACGGTAAATTCTGCTTTCATGATGTGCCTCCTGCCAGCAGGGCGATCAGGCGACCCATTTCAATGGATGCTTTTACAGACAGATATTCGGGGTCGGTCCCTGCTTTATTCCCAAAGGAAAGCAGACACCTTTTTTCAACTTCCGGAATCTTCACGGATTTTAAGGATTGTCCTTTGAGCCAGGTTTCCATTTCCTTCATCCGGGTGAATTTTTTCCGGGTCCCTACGGCAATGAGCCGGGCGTCGGTGATTCTCTCCTTTTCAACATTCAAAACCACTGTCAGGTTGAACAGGGGCATATCCCGCTGTGTCCGGACCTCCCGGTAATGGGCGCACAGCCCGCAATTCAGGGGGATTTTAACGGATGTAATCATCGTGCCGGACCGGAGTTCCTTTTGTGTGAGATAATCCTCCACGGAATATTCTCCCCGGGATTTTCCTTCCAGGGTCAGGCGGGCATTCAGGGCTATAAGCGGACCGGACAGATCGGACCAGGGTGGGTTCATGGCCAGTGTACCGCCCAGGGTGATGCGATTCCGGAGGGGTGTGCTGGCGGACTGGTGCAAAGAGTGAACCAGTAGATGATCCGTGTTCTTTTTTTTAAGGTAGGAAACCACATCGGCATAGGTACACAGACTGCCGAAGGTGATGACGCCTTTTTCGGATGTAATGTCTTTTAGGGGGAGTTTGTTCAAATCCACAAGACCCTGTACACCTTTCAGGTTGCTCATGAGCAGACCGGTCCCCCCACTGTGAAGAAAAACCTTATCCGATTCAGAAAGTCCGGCGGCCTCTGCCGGGTTGTCGGGATAATACCACGTAATTATTTTCATAGTTTTGAAATTTCCGTTGAATTTGGGGGAATGTCAAGGGACAAGTCGGCAGTGGACAGTCGACAGTGGACAGTCGGCAGTCAAGTAGTGATGAATGAGAGTCGCAAGATTTTACGTCTGTATGATAACTAGCCGCTTCTTACATTTTCAACGCGAGTCTAATAAGTTGTTGTAAATCGGATTACAATGCTTTTTAGGACGTAGTAAGATAACATGATAGTGTGTTTAATAAATCAGGGATCTTAGTAAATTTATAAAAATAGTATCTATCAATCAGGATCATATTTCCCTGAATTGATGCGATATTCATAACGTAACTCCAGATAGTTTAAATAACTTTGATAAAGATCAATTTTATTCTGCACTATCAGGCGTCTGATTTCAATATAATTTTCAAAACTGACAAGGCCTTGTTCATACCGTTTAGATTCAAATTCAAATATTTTATCGTAGATTTTTTGATTTTCCTGAATCATTAAAATATCCTTTTGTGTTTGTTTAAATCTACGAGTCAGATCTTCCAGCCATTGATTCCATTCCTGATAATAGCTGTTGATATCCTGCTGCATTTGATTAATTAGAATCTGTTTTTTCTCTATGCGGGTTTTATTGAGAAAAATGTTGGATAGGTTCAATGAAAGATTGACAGAGGCGCTGGCATTCCAGTTTTCATCCCATGCTGACCACACATCGGCTATTTCAGTCCCACTTCGAAAATATCCCATACTGATACCAATATCAGGGAGTGTTTTTCGTTTGATGTTTTCCATCTCTTTGTATGCAATATCGATGTTTTTCTGAATTGTTTCGATAGCCGGGAGCCTGTCTGGCAAAGAAAAATCAACTTCATTCATTACTGGAACCGGGTTTATATGGTTAAGTGTATGAGTCTCTAATCCATAGTTGTTCTCAATAATTCGCATTAGACTGAGGACCTCTTGTTTGAGATGATCCGTTCGATTGAGTTCGTTGCTTATTTCTGCTGAAAATTTCCAGCCATTCACTGCTGAAAGGCTGCCGGACTCAATTTTTTTTTCTACCAATTCAAGTTGACGATTTAAATCTTCTATCTCCTTTTCATTCAGCCTGGTTTGAAAAAGGAGTGACTCTAATTTCAGCAAGTCTTTGATTAATTGTAATAGATGAACCCTGTAAACAGATATATATTCGTAACGGCTTTTCAACACCTTCATTTCCTGAATATTCAAATTTCTTCTTTTTTCTCCCCACTGAACAAGATAGTACGATAATGAGACTCCCATTAAATGACTTTGATATTTTTTCCCCTCCTGAAGAAAGATATCTCCGCCCAATTGCACCTTTCTGGCTCCCTGTATCATGCTGCTGCTGCTAAGGGAGAGATTTATTGGAGGAATATAATCAAAATAAAACTCCATTTTATCAAGCTCTGACATTTTAATATCCATTTTGGCACGTTTTACGACAGGATTTTTTTCCATTGCACCGGGAATAAGACTGTCAAATGGCAACGAATCATCAATCCCGGCTAATGAAGAAATTCCAATCAATATCAGCCATATTATACATGTAAATTTTCTTGTCATAATTCGTTTCCTTTGTTATATCTAAAAACTCGAATATTCCAGCTAACCAGTCTGTGAAAAATGTGATAAAAAATGGGAATGATAGTAATTGTAAAAAGTGTGGAGCTAATCAGACCTCCGATCATGATAAAACTTAATTCTTCAAGTATGCCTGCCAAAGCCGTGTTACCTGTTTTTAAAAACAAGAGCGGGAACAATCCTCCGATTGTTGTAATGGTTGTGATTAATATTGGACGGATTCTTTCAATGGAAGATTGTAAAATAGCCTGTTTCAAATGAAGGTTTTTCATTTCCAATTGAGAAATTCTCTCCACAAGGACAATTGCATCATTCACGACAATGCCAATTAATAGAACAATACCAATATATGAGTCGGCTGAAAAACTTCTGTTAAAAAACAAATATAGAAGAAATACGCCGATAAGTGAAAAAGGGACACTTAAAAAAATGACAAAAGGTTTCCATAAAGAGTTATACAAGATGGTCATAATGATATACACACCCAGTATGGCATAAATGATCAGACTATTGAGTGATTTTTTTTCCTGATGAGTTAAATATGTCCATTCTTCTTTTTCCAGAATGTAGCCTGGAGGAAGCTTTATGCTTTCCAGCAGTGATTGAACATGTTTGTCATTAAGTTCTCCGGGGCCGCGATAATTCCAGGCAAGAGTAAATTGGAATTGCTGATTTTTTTTATCTATCCATTCGATTTTCTTTTCCGGTTGTATATTTGCTAATAAAGAGAAGCTTGCAGACTTACCATTGCTGAATTGAAGTGTACTCTTTTGAAGTGCATCCAATTCGGGTAATTCTCTAGTGGCTGACATTTTTACCGGTACCTGTCGGCCACCGATCGACAATTCACTTTGCCAGAAATGATATGGAAATAACTCAAAAAACGCATAATATGCTGTCTGTATGGATATATTATTTTTCCATAAATACCCAACATCAATAGCATACCGGTAATGATGTGTTTCATTTTGAAGATTCCACAGATTACGCACTGAAGGCGTGATGATCGTCTCGCCAACACGGGGATCGGTCTGGGCCAATGTGAGAATACTTTTAGATAATTCCCATAATTTATCATAGTCCGGACCGGATATCTTAAGCTGAGTATTGTACATTGTATAGATTTTGTATCCACCGTTCGAATAAGGCTCAGGGAAAAAGCCGCTGATAAAAATTCCTACACCGGCATAATCCACGGCCTGGCCAATCAGTCTGGATTCAATCTGATACGGCAGTATTTGATTTTTTAGGGTGTCCGGATATTGGATAATCAATGAAGCCCATCCATTCCGCTGATCAATATAGGTTTTGATTTCAGCATGAGTATCGAAATTCATTACAATTTTTTCAAATGATTGTGTCATGGCATCAAGCGTGGTAAGGGTCACTCCCTTTGGCGCCGTGATATTTACTCTTGTTTCCGGTATGGCAGATGTTGCCTGATAATTTTTTCCGGTCTCAATATTTTTAAAAAAAATCAGAAAAATCAAAGCAAGCAAACTAAGTGAACCTATGGAGAAAACAAGGGAATATTTTAGCATAAAAGCTAAAATCCTTCGGTAGAAAGAATAATATGAATGCCGGCTTCTTTGGTGAGAATTAAATTTTTCCGGGCTGTATAAATAGGAAGCTGGAATAAATACAACTGAAATCAACAGTGAAGAAAACAGAGTAAATCCAAGGACATAAGCCATTGAATGATAATAATTCCCGAGTCTTTCAACCAGAAACAGCAAAGAAAAAAAGACAAAAAGTGTTGTGGCTGAAGATGCTACCAGAGGTGAAAAAATTTCAAGAGTTCCACGCAATGCGGAAATATAAGGGCGCTTTCCCAGATGATTGTAATGTTGAATATTCTCTATTATGACCACGGCATTATCAACCACCATTCCCAAAACCAGGGCAATGCCGGCTAATGTTAAAATATTGATGGTAGATGAACTGAAATAAAGAAAAACTGATGTTGCGCATAATGTGAGAAAAACTATCGTTAGAATTAGCAGAGCGGGGTAAAATTTCCGGAATACGAAATACAGGATTAGAAAAATCACACTCATTATAATAAAGAAACGAATACCAAATGCCACGATTTCATTCCGCAGTTCCTCTGACTGATCTTTTGTGATAACCAGTTCTGTTGTTATCGGCAATTCAGACTGTATCTGATTAATTGTTTGTCTTAGCTTTTTAGAAAACTCCAGTGCATTCTCATATGGTTTCTTGAATACCTGAACAGTAATCAATGCCATGCCGTTTCGTCTTGAAAGAGAATAAGAAGGCTGGTACTCAAACGTTATGTCGGCAATTTCATTGAGTGTCAGCCCAGGTTTGATGTATATATCCAATATTTGATGGAATGATTGAGGCCGATTGTCAAATAGCAGCATACGGTTTGAATTGTCAGATTTAATCCGTCCAAGGCCCATATAAGTAAATTGCGTATGAATCTGTTCATAGATTTCTTTAGCAGACAGTGCGTATTGATTCAATTTATCAGGATTCAGATGAATTGCCACATAACCAGAAGAGCCTCCAAAAATTTTTATATCACTGACGCCTTCCAAAGATTGAATCCTCGGTGCAATGTTTTGATCTGTTATTTGCCGTAATTGATTCAATTCATAGGGACCATTGATCTGGAATTCAATAAAGGCTTCAGAAAATTGTTTCCGCTCTTCTTCGTTTTCATACAAAACCTGGATGCCGATGTCGGCTTCATCTGGTATAATACCTGTTTTTTGTAGATGCCAGATTTTCTCCCGTACATGGATATGGTAATACTTTTTATTCTTATCATCCGGAAAGCTCAGAGTGACAAAGCTTTCTGAATCAGTTGTTGAACTTCTGATATCTATTAAATCTCTGATTCTGACACAATGTTCTTCGATCGGCGATGTGATACTTTTTTGAATAATTTCTGCCGTCTGTCCGGGCCATAAGGCATTTATTTGTATTTTATAGGTGCGATCCTTATTGCCGCTTTCAGATATCGGTCTGATTTCTATGGGGATATGTATGAAAGAATTCAATCCAATAAGAACTATAATCGCCATTGCAATCAAAATACTGACAGGATGTTTTAAGGAGAATCTAAGAAATCTTATCATGATTGTTTTCAAATAATTCAAAAAATACAGGGGTAATAAAAAGTGTAAAAAAAGTCGTTAAAGTCAGTCCGCCTATAACAGTTACGGCAAGAGGCTGATTGATTTCAGAATTCCCTCCATATCCCAGCGCCATTGGGAGCATTGCCATTATTGTCGTCATAGTCGTCATTAAAACAGGACGAAATTTTACTTTGCTCATACTCAAAATTGCTTCTCTTACTGTTTGTTGTTCTTCTGTTCGCATTTTCAACATGTAATCCAGTTTAAGGATGGCATCATTTACACCGATACCGATAAGCATCACAATTCCGATAAGAGATATGACATTCAAAGATCCACCCGTCAGCAGCAGGGCCAGAACTGCCCCGGCAAATCCGACAGGAACCGTCAGCATGATATTCAGCGGATGTAATAATGATTCAAACTGGGCGGCAAGTAGTAGATATACGATCAGGGTGGCAAGGATAAATGCCTTGAATAATTCCATCAAGGATGTCGCTGTTTCCATACTTTGCTCAGCGATAAAAATATTAACCGATTCTGAAGGATTTTCACGAATCCATCGATTTATTTTTCTGATGAGTGGAACCATTTTTGTCATAGGGACGTCTGCTTCTACCGAAATGACTCTCTTTTTATTAACATGTTTTATTTCGTTTATTACATATTCTTTCTCAATGTCAAAGAGCTGTTCGTTTCTTAATGCAATGGTTCCAACAGGATGACTCTGATTCATAAAGTCAGGTAATGAAGTATATTCTTCCCCTTTACTTTTCAAAACAATTGGGAAATTGTCATCGCCAAATGCCCACACAGTGATTTTTTCTCCGATATTCATTATTTTCAGGCGCTGCGCTGAAAGTGACGGACTAATAGGATATTTAGCAATCATATCATCCTTAAAAACAGCCTTTAATGCCGGCTGGTATTTACCCCGATTGATCTCAACATTTTCAAGTTTCTGATTTTTCTCCATCCACTCTCTGAAACGGCTTGCTTGTTCAAGTTTTTGTTCATCATCGGTGCCTTGAAAATAAATACAGATATTTTTTGATTTTTGAGTAACGATTTCCTGTCTCAATGCCGTGGTTCGATATGATTGAAAGGAACTCACAGGCAATGTTATAAGATTTTGCCAATCCATCCTTCGGAATTCAACTTCATCCATGTTGTGCAGAAGTTTCAACTCAAAAACTATGGTATAAAATCCCGGTGTGAGAGTAACAATATCAGGGCCTGAATCATCGCCTGACCTGGGATCAAAGGTTTTGGCATAGACTCCCTCAACAGCAGGATGACTCAATAGTTGGTCGATGGTTTTTTGAGTTTCTTCATATAAGACAGAATAGGGTATATCATCCGGAATATCTGTACTGAGGACTGCCCGGTTCGATGGAATATCAGGCCAATATTGTTTGGATAATTGTGTGTTCCAGCCAATAATGACAATTACTCCCGTGAATAAAAGCAGGAAAAAAAGCTGGGATTTATGATTCAGAAAATAGAAAAGCCCACGGTGATACGCGGCTTCACTCTGTTGGTATAATTGGTCGAATGCAGAAATAAACCGGGTAAATAAATACCGAAACGGGTATGCTAAAACCCGTACAAGAGGGGTTATTATTTTATGGTATACGATAAAATTGATTCTGCCACCGGTTTTGATTTGATATGGTTTCGAGAAGGAAAAACTCAGTTTATATAAAGCCGGAATAACATACAGTGATATCAGCAGTGAAACCAACAAGGTATATACGATTGCCCAGGCCTGATCTTTAAAGATAATGGAGATATATCCATCAATATACACAACCGGGAAAAAAATGGATATTGTAGTCAAAGTTGAGGCAAATACAGCCAACTTTACACGCTGAATTCCTTTGTAGATGCTCTTATCAGGCTCATTTGGCAGGTAATGGCGATGCACGGAATCGAGTATCACGATACCATTATCCACAATTAGACCCACTGCAAGCGCAATTCCTCCTAAGGTCATAAAATTCAATGAGATACCCTGAAAATAGAAGAGTATGAACGTTATAGTCAGGGTAATTGGAATCATTAACAGTAATAGCAGAGCATAACGGCTTTTCTTGAAAAACAGACAGATAGTTAAAAAAGCAAGGATGCTCCCAAGCAGGATAGACTGGTTTAAACTGCTGATTGCTGTGGAAATAAAAGTACCCTGATCTGAAATAATTTTTATTCTTATATCTTTGTTTTGAGTAAGAATCGCCTTCAATTCTTCTCGTGTTGATTGAGCTGCCTGAAGAGTATTTGATCCTGCTTCTTTATATACATTTATTGTTACAGCTGCTTCTTTGTCAGAAAAATTATTACCGGAAAAGGGGAGAGTACTCAGGTTTATTTCGGCAATATCTCCCAATATGAGAGGGATGCCGGAAGGATTGGGAATGGGAAGTTGCAACATGTCCTGTAAATTCCGTACGGGAAACTCCACTGTTAATTTATGAATGGCATATCCTGATTTAACATCGTATGAAAAGGATTTCCCCGGTAAATTTTCGATAATTGCTTTTTGTATATCATCATACTTCAGCTTGTAGAGTTCCAATTGTTGATTATCTATGGTAATCTGAATTGCCTGTTCCGGCATGCCGCTAATCGTAGTACCGGCAACGCCATTCAGTTGCGACAATCTGGGTTTGATAACATCCTCTGCAAAATTGGATAAAGCGATCAGATCCATATCACCGGCGAGGGTAAAACGAAGCACGGGCAAAGAGGAAGGATTAAAATCCATGATTGAAGGTCTTTCCATACCTTTTGGGAATTGATCCATTGTCTCGTCAATTTTTTCCCGAATTCGGAGAAAGGAATAACGTACATCACTTTTCCATTTGAAGCGTAAAGTAATAATACCAAGTTCATCCCGTGACCATGAGACCATTTCTCGAATTCCCTCAATGCCCGATAGTGCCTCTTCCAAAGGTTGGATAACCTCTTTCTCCACTTCTCTGACACTGCTTCCAGGATACTTGCACAAAATCAAAAACTCAGGGTATTCAATGTCCGGTAAAAAGCTGTACTGGAGCTGGCGTCCTGACTGAACTCCGATAAGTATCAATGCCATAGTAATCATCAAAACGGAAATTGGTTTTCGGATAGGAAGCATCTTAGTTCGCCCGTTGTTTTACTTTAACATTGTGTCCAAGTGAATAATGACCACCAGTAATAACGGTGTCTCCTTCAGACAAACCGCTGATAATTTCGATAAATTCACTATTTCCAAATCCAGTTTTAACATATTGCCACTTCGCTATGCCATCCTTCACTATAAACACCAGATCCCGGTCGTTTCGTGATAACATTGCTGATCTTGGGATGTAGATTCTATTTCCATAAATGTTTTTAACCAGTTTAACACGCACATGCTGTCCGTCTTTTAGAATCTTGGTTTGATTTTCAATGTGTGCCAATACCGTACCGGTATGGCGTTCAACATCAATCGTCGGTAATATATAGCTTACGTGGGTTTTTTGCTGTCCGTCAAACAGTATCTGAATCTCTGAACCGACTTTGATATGATGCAATTCATTTTCGAGGATATTAACGCTTAGGTTCATTGTTGATAAATTTGTCATCTTACACAAGGGTTGACCCACTTGAACCAACGCCCCGACATAGATATCCATATCGGATATAATACCGGAAAAGGGAGCACGAATGACACAATATTCGATTTGTTTTTCATATGTTTTTAATTGCTGATAGAGCGTCAGGATATCGAGTCTTGCCATCATAACTGTTAATTTTACATTGTCATTATCCGGCAGTGCTTTTATTGAAAAGTTTTGTCTGTCTATCGTTTTCAGATAAGAGTTCCAAACCGCCGCAGTCTCTGCCTGGTTTTCTGATTCCAGTTCCAAAATCAGATCAGAAACCGCTTTGACAAATTTACTCTGTATCATAGCCCATTCATTACGGAATGATTCCGCATCAAGAATAAAGAGGGTGTCGCCTTTCTCAAATTCCTGGCCATCTCTTGCTCTGATTTCCAGCACATTACCGGAAACTCTACTTTCAATAATACCTTTCTCACTTGCCATACAAATTGCCGTTGTCTCGATATATTCATATAAGTCGCCTCGATGCACTGCTTCCATGTCAACGGAAACTCCCGGGCTATATGTATCCTTTACCTTCTCTATATCTACAGTTTTGTCTTTTTCGCAGGCAATTACTATCAGACAAAGACTGATCAACAATGCTCTTCTCATGTGTCTCCTTTTTAGTGCTGCTATCTTAATTCTCATGGACAATTTATGGTGTTTGTTACAAGTATATACATAAATTCTATTTAGAAAAAATATTAATCTTTATTAGATATGATAAGTAGTGATGTGGAAATTTAAATTTCTGGTAGACAGTAATAGGGTAGAACATGTTAATGAAGCTAATAATTATATATGCTCCGGATGGTTTATTGACTAAATCCATTTTAATATTTATGTTTTCGATCATAGTACCCATTAGTTATCCTCACTTTTGCAGAAGAATACAGAAACAGGCATCACAACTCATCCTCCAGCAATTCAATATACCCAAACCGGAAATACTCCTCATCGTAATACACAAGATAGAGCCTTTTTTGTGATTCGGATATGACAATATCACCGATCCTGTAATCGGTTCGGATTCGTTTCAAGGGACGCCCTTCCCAATCAAAGATATGAATGTTTTTCCCGAAAGATTTGATCCAGTCATTGATTGTTGAAGGCGTTTCCCCGGAGTAAACGCCGTAAATCTTATGTGTACTTCCGGTTAAAGGCATATAACCTTCAGGTGATAATTTTTGCTTTCCCGTCCAGTCCGGAAAGTTGTGATCCGGCCCGTGGACTGATTTTACGACTTCAATATCCGTATTCAGGATTTGCAGCATATCATACGTTTTCATGCCGACAGCAAACATTTTTATATTATCGTTATATATAATATTGGGATGATCAAAACTTTGGATAAAAGTAAAATTAGAAACATCTAATATTTTTTTTGGAATAGATACGTGTGTACTGATGATATCAAAGTTTTTATCAAATATAGCATAACGATTGGGATAATATGTCCCATAAGAGATAAAGCGGTTGGAATCAAATTTTTGGATATCCAAAGGAAAGCCGTAATCCACAGGTATTTTTTTTATAGAATCCGGCATTATAACTCCGGACAAAATATTATCAACATTATAATAACTAAACCTTGATAAAGTCCCGTCAAATATTCCTATAGTATTTTCATTGACTTGAATAATCCTTGCAATTACAATAAATTCCCCTGGTCCTTTCCCTTTTCTGCCAAATTTTTGGATAAATTCTCCTTTTGTAATATCGTAGATCCAAAGCATTGCTTCATTATCAACTGAATTTTGAAAAAGAATATAAGTATCTTGAAAAATAAACAATCTTAGCGGTGGTAACACAAATTTATATAGCACCAACGACTTAATCTCACACTCTCTTTCGTCGGGAAACGATGTAAAAGAGTGATAATTTTCGAAAAATTGTTCATCACTTGTCTTAGTGGAACAGGATGTAAGCATAAGAAGAAATAACCAAATAAGAAAATACCGCATATATTCTCCATAACAGGGGGCGATCAATCGTATTTGACCACCCCCTGTCTTATTTAACTATTCTTTGTGATCCCAAAGGCTGATCCCAGGTAAAATGCATCTACTATTAGGATTATAGACACATATCCCAGGAACTTCTATGGTATACCCATAGGCTTTCTGAAAGAGATTCACATTCAGATTTCCGAGATTCAGATCTGATGAACGTTCTCCGGCTGAATCAAAATAAACCGTGAGGTTCATCAACATCGCCACCACAAAGAGACCCATACAGGCTTTTTTCCACCATTTGGTTTTCATGGCTTCTCCTTTCTTTTTTGTGTTGTACCTTCATTTACTTCACCGGGTTCGCGACACCCGCATGTGAGGGTCATGACCTCTCTTTTTCAAATTCATTTAAGGGATTTATACTTTTATAAATCAACGGAAAAAGCCACTTTATTTCCATGATTTCAAAATGCAGATGGGGTGGTGTTGTTATGGCATTGCCACTGTTTCCCGAATAACCAATTATATCACACTGGCGTACGAATTGCCCGGTTTCTATTTTTGAAAATGCAGATAAATGTGCGTAATAATAAAGTCTGTTGTCGATACCCAGTAAATAAATAACTTTGCCGCCAAGTTTATCATCTCCTTTATATACAATATTACCACTGACAACAGCCTGTATTGGTGTTCCGATATCACAAAACAAATCCTGTCCATCATGCTTTCTGCCATTTGGCCGTAGTGCTCCATAGGTATCCGTGATATGATTATAATTATAATCTTTGATTGGTAAATGGATTTGTGTTGGTTTTGACCCCGTATAGCTATAATACTTCCAAATATTTAGTTTCAATCCAAATCTATAACTTGATAATATCTTAATGTTAAACAATAACAAAATAACGATAAGTAGAAAAATACACAGTTTACATATTTTAACAAAAAAAGAGGTCTTCATACTCATACGCTATTTTGAAGTAGTATGGGAAGAAATGACATTATTTTCATATCTGACTGATGATAATAACATATCAAATTCTTTCTGGCTTTCGGTACCCGGAAAAAAAGCATTAGTCACTATAAAACTATCAGTAAAAGCAAGAATCACCGGTGTATCGATATTATTTAATTTTCGGACATATTGAAAAACACTGTCTGACGTAACCAAATGTTCAGTCCTTATCTTTAATTTTTCATCTCTGTCATCAAGGGCAAAAATATATACCGGTATATCCTTTATTCCTTGAATGAGATGCTCACCTTCTACATTGCATCCGTGGCAACTGTAAATATTTGTAACTAAAAGCAGGTTTCGTGCCTTTATCGTGTGATCCATCGAGGGAAAAACAGAGTTAATAAAATAAATTGATTCTCCTGTTATATGTTCTTTGTCCGATAATATTTTTCTTTGATAGAGATTTGGAGTACTATTCCGTTTATTCACAAAATTGAAAGCACAGATTATTCCTACGGTAAGGATCAAAGCAACCATCAGGTATCTCCACGTTGTCCGGAAGAATTTAGAAACAGGCATCATATCTCATCCTCCTGTAATTCAATATACCCAAATCGGAAATACTCCTCATCGTAATACACAAGATAGAGCCTTTTTTGTGATTCGGATATGACAATATTACCGATCCTGTAATCGGTTCGGATTCGTTTCAGGGGTTGCCCTTCCCAATCAAAGATATGAATGTTTTTCCCGAAAGATTTGATCCAGTCATTGATTGTAGAAGGCGTTTCCCCGGAGTAAACGCCGTAAATCTTATGTGTACTTCCGGTTAAAGGTGAATAACCTTCAGGTGATAATTTTTGCTTTCCCGTCCAGTCCGGAAAGTTGTGATCCGGTCCGTGGACTGATTTTATGACTTCAATATCCGTATTCAGGATTTGCAGCATATCATAGGTTGTCATCCCGACAGCCAATCGTTTCAAACTGTCATTATAAAGAATGCCGGCTTGATAAAAACTGTATGTGTATTTATTATTTGCAAGGTCCAGAAGTTTTTGTGGAACAGGCAGATGCGCGCTGATGATGTTCAGGTTCCGGTCCAGAATGGTATACCGGTATGGATGAAACCTTCCGCTGACCACATAGCGGTTGGAATCAATTTTCTGAATAAAGAAAGGAATTCCAAAATCTGTAGATACCTTCTTTATAGAATCCGGCTTTGAAAATCCTGATAGCAATTTATCAATCGTGTAATACGTTATCCGGCATAAGGTAATATCGAATATCTCTAAAGTGTTACAATTCTTTATGATATAACTGGATATTCCAAGAAATTCTCCCGGACCTTTGCCTTTTCTGCCAAATTTTTGAGTAATTGATTCTTTATTCAAATCATAAATCCAAAGCACAATGTCATCATTGACAGAATTTTGAAACATTAAGTATTTATCATTAATTAATGTAAAATAAATTGGAGGTAAATTAAACCCCTCATACATCAAGGGCTGAATCTCAGCGTATCGTTCCTCTGAAAATGATGAAAACTGATGATAATTTTCAAAATACTGTGCATTTCGCTTATCTTTAGAACAGGACATCAACAGGGAAATGATGATGATAATACGTATATATCGCATTGTATTTTCTCCGAATAAAGAGGCGGCCAATATAATTGGCCACCCCTGGTCCTCTTTAGGTGTTTTTGTGTTCTAAAATTGTAATTTCTGGAAATGTGCAAATAAAACGCGGATTATAGACACATATCCCAGGAACTTCTACCGTATACCCATAGGCTTTCTGAAAGAGATTCACATTCAGATTTCCGAGATTCAGATCTGATGAATGTTCTCCGGCTGAATCAAAATAAACCGTGAGGTTCATCAACATCGCCACCACAAAGAGACCCATACAGGCTTTTTTCCACCATTTGGTTTTCATGGTTTCTCCTTTCTTTTTTGTGTTGCACCTTCATTTACTCCACCGGGTTCGCCACACCCGCCTGTGAGGGTCATGACCGTCTTAATTTTATGAATTAAATCTCATCTTCCTGCAATTCAATATACCCAAATCGGAAATACTCCTCATCGTAATACACAAGATAGAGCCTTTTTTGTGATTCGGATATGACAATATTACCGATCCTGTAATCGGTTCGGATTCGTTTCAGGGGACGCCCTTCCCAATCAAAGATATGAATGTTTTTCCCGAAAGATTTGATCCAGTCATTGATTGTTGAAGGCGTTTCTCCGGAGTAAACGCCGTAAATCTTATGTGTACTTCCGGTTAAAGGCATATAACCTTCAGGTGATAATTTTTGCTTTCCCGTCCAGTCCGGAAAGTTGTGATCCGGCCCGTGGACTGATTTTATGACTGCAATATCCGTATTCAGGATTTGCAGCATATCATACGTTTTCATGCCGACAGCCAAACGTTTCAGGTTGTCATTATATATAATTCCAGAATGGTAAAAACTGTATGTGTATTTATTATTTGCCAGGTCCGGCAGTTTTTGTGGAACAGGCAGATGAGTGCTGATGATGTTCAGGTTTCGGTCCAGAATGGCATACCGGTTAGGATGAAACATCCCACTGGCCACATAGCGGTTGGAATCAATTTTTTGCATGAAGTAAGGAATCCCAAAATCCGTGGATACTTTTTTCATGGAATCCGGCTTTGAAAATCCTGATAGCAATTTATCAATCGTGTAATAAGTTATCCGACATAAGGTTACATCATATATCCCTAAAATATTACTATCAATATTTATAAATGTAATTCCAAGAAATTCCCCCGGACCTTTGCCTTTCCTGCCAAATTTATTTATGATTGTATCATTATTAATATTATAAATCCAAATCATCGTTTCTTTATCATTATCAGAATTTTTTAAAAGAATATAAGTGTCTCTAAGAATAAACAATCTGTTGGGCGGTAATTCAAACGTATTAGAATCCAGTGACTTGATCTCACCTAATCTCTCATTGGGAAATGATGAAAACTGATGATAGTTTTCAAAATACTGTGCATTTCGTTTATCTTTGGAACAGGACATCAACAGAGAAATGATGATGAAAAGGGATACAAATCGCATGGTTTTTTTTCCGGTAGCTGTCTTCTATTAATAAGGATAATTAGTTATAAAGTGTTCAAAGTAAATCTCTGAATCTATTCCTGGGAAAAATACATCTGTTACAATATTACTATTAAAATCAATTTTAAAAATAACGGGAGTACTTACATATTTTATTGTATTAAGAAAACTATCAACTTCAGAACAAATAATAATGTTGGAATTATTAGAAGGTATATTTTTTACCCCCGAGTCACATAAATAAACAATATTATAAATATCGTATTCCCCCAAATTCTTTATTAATAAGACTGCTTTTTCAATGCAACTTTCACAATCAGATTCATGAATTACCCATAAATACTTATAAGGTGAAGTAATATTAGCAAATTCGATTTGTGATATATCTATAATTTTCCCTAGTATTCTTTTCTTGTCATTTATAATATGTTGAGGTAAATCTATATAAGTTCCCTCACCTTTCATTTGATTTTCTGATATATTTTTCACTTGATTAAATTTGAATTTTAGAAAAGTATCAACATATTTAGAGATTTTTTTATAGTTCATATTTATTATAAATATCAAAATAACGGCAATCATAACTGATATATAGTATATAACAATTTTTTTCATTTATTATCCTCAATTATCTTACTTATATCCCAAAGACTAACTGAGTCATGATCCAATGTTAAAAGTTTATCAATTATTAAAGATATTCCGTAAATATTTCCTTCAAGTTTAAAACTTGTTAAATAATTTAGAGTGTTAATATTATATACATCAAATACACCTTCTTTAATTCCTTTTTTTGATTTTTTACTATATAGTATCAGGAAATTATCATTTCTTGTTTCAAATAAAGATGTGTATAAATAATTCAATTTATCAGTATGAACATAATTTTCACCATATATTATTCCATCCGGCTTAATTTGTTTGCCATCAATTGTTTCTTTTATTAATACAAGTTCATCATTTTTATATAAACCAATAACTCCCAACCTTATTGGTAATTGTAAGAATGAAGTATCTGAAACAGTACATAATTTCATATCATGAAAAAGACCAGATTTAATGTTCCTTAATATAAGATTGGTTCCGAATTTTTTTAAAAACGCTCCTTCTGAATTATATTTATAAAATGGGAATATAAGATCTAATTCATTGTTTATTATAATATCATGGTTTTTGGTAATTATAAATTTATATGGTGAGCAGGAATTCAATTTAATGGTGTTTAAATATGTACCACTTAAAGAATATATTTCAATGGTTCCTTTGCTTACGTCTGATATGTAAACATGATCAGCAACAACCATATCAGTTGGTCTTATTAATTCACCTGGCCCATGTCCCTTCCCTTTGCCAAAAGAATTATTTACTCTGCCTAACATATAGTTTATCTTGTTAATTCTCATACTACTGAGATCTAAGATATATAGACTACTGTCAATTCCGTCCATAAGTCCCGGATTAAAAACTGAATCACCAATATAAAATTTTTTAATCAATTCAGGTGTAGATTTAAAATTCCTTTTGTGTGAAGATTGCTTTTCTTTTTTACTTTTATTATAACTATGGAGGATAACATTTTTGATACTACTATCTAAAGATTTAAATGAATCGTCAATATCTTTATTCTTCCCACAAGAAATTAAAAGAAGATATAATATTAATATTGTCACTGTTTTTAATTTCATTAACGGACCTCCTGGATTTACACGGGTGGCTATACAATTGTATAACCACCCGAATTTTACTTAATAATCGCCTTCTTTCTGGTAGCAATATCTGGTTCCGTTATCACCCACAGTGTATTCGCCACATTTTTGTGTACCACCCCAACACCCGAGTTCTGTACAACTTGTGACAGTATACCCATAGGCTTTCTGAAAGAGATTCACATTCAGATTTCCGAGATTCAGATCCGATGAACGTTCTCCGGCTGAATCAAAATAAACCGTGAGGTTCATCAACATCGCCACCACAAAGAGACCCATACAGGCTTTTTTCCACCATTTGGTTTTCATGGCTTCTCCTTTCTTTTTTTGTTTACACTTTCATGTACACCGCCGGGTTCGCGACACCCGCCTGTGAGGGTCATGACCTCTCTTTTTATTTGATCAATGGCTGTAGAATGCACTTTGATATTCATTGAAAGTATTTCTTTGCCTTTCCGGCAAAGTTTTTCTTCGTCTGCCGTTTTTGCGTACAATTTGACTAAAAGGTATTTCGGATAAAATTTATAGGGTTCTATAGCTTCCGCTTTTTGATAATATTTTTCCGCCTGCCGGTAATCTCCCGATTCAAGGTAACAATTTCCAAGTAACAGATGAATATTGGGATCATTACTGAATAATAATGCGTTTTGCAGAATTGGAATCGCCTTGTCATACTGCTTTTTCAATGACAGGGTACCGCCGTAATTCAATAAATAAGCCCCGTTGGATTTTAAAACAGGATATAAACCTTCATAGAGTTTATCTGCAACTTCATACATCTGACCGGAAGAAAACATATTGGCCTGATGCCAGATTTTGTGCGCATTATAATTGTTTGCCTGACGGCCGGTATATATTGATACGAATAAAAGACCTGCCACCGACAGTATTTTAGGATAGCTTATGATTCTTTCTGATTTCAAATGACTGCCGATTAAAGCGAGCAAACTTGTAAAAACAATGAGTTGAGGTAAAATGTGAAATGGAAAGGTAAACAGTGCTTCTATAAGAAATGCCAACAAAGCAACTTTCATGGTATAATTTAAATTTGTGTTTTTCGTTTTAATAAGTGCGAATGATACAATTGCCAGGAAAAGCAACAATCCTATAAAACCGGTTTCCGTCCATAATTCCAAATAATCATTATGAGCATGAATGGTATAAGAGGCAATTCGTTTTTCCTGTTCAGAACGTTTACCCGTCGTAAAATATTCTGCCTGCCGGTCATTATAGATACGTTCAAATTGATTATACCCATGACCGAATACAGGCTTTTCTGCAATCAACTGAGTGGAAATTTTCCATTGAATAAGGCGACCGAGCGCGGAATCTTTTTTGAAATGATATAAGCTGACAGCACCAGCGCTAAAAATAATAAGCAACGATACAATCAAACTAATTTTGTAAAAGCGTGAATGGATCATATCTTTCAGCCGGAAGATAGCGTTCCATTTTCTATTTAAAATAAGTAATGAAGTTATCGCGGCGGCAATCCACGACGCACGGCTGTGTGTTGCCGGTAATATCAACACCAAAAGTAAAAAAGTTATCAAGGAAACATTCTTTATTTCTTCTCTCAGTGGTTTTGATGTATCTGTCAATAAATATATTCCTAACGATAAAGGAATCAACGGACCGAGGAACGATGCATACGGAGAAGGGTTGCCAAAATTACCGGTTACTTTAAATAAGCCGATTGTGGGGGGTAAGGGTATTATATGATAGAATTGCATCAATCCATATATGGCCTGCCCTGAGGCAACCAGTAATAAACCAAACATGTATATCTGGCAAAAATGATTATTTCTGAATTGATTCTTCCATATAAAATACAAAACCAGTAAGACTGTATATGTGATAAAACGTGTATTTTCAAGGGGGACATTGGATGTGAACACCATTCGTACAAAGAGATATAAGTAGAATATTATGATCAAACAATCAATTTTACTTATCTTTATTGCCTTGTTTTTAAATAATGTTATTATAGATACGAGACTTATTATTACAATACCAGTCATTACAAAATAGAAATATTTCAGTGTATAACGACCATTCACCAAATTATCAGAATAAACATAAATTGTAAAGAGTGGTGATATTAAAATGCAATTATAAATGATTTCCCAAAACCGCCGTTGTCGTGGAAATACATTCACTTGTTATAATCTCAAATTTTTAATGGTATTTTCATTAATTATCGATAATATTTGAAATCAACAAATTTTAAAAATGACAATAATCTGGAATGGATTTATCAGTATACTTTCTGACATCTTCTGGTGATTAGTCGTGATGAAGTCCATCTCTTTATAACTCAGATTACTTTTTGTTCTATTACTGGATTTTTTACACCTATTTAAATGATTGCTTTGTTCCAGTATTGGGTGACCTTTTTGATTAGTATGTTTTTTTCTTTCAATTTATAATAAGGTTATATGATGATAAAAGCAATTTTTTTTTTTTCATGTGGAACATTATAAAAATCGAAAATTGTCGCGATACATCATAAGAAGTGGGTTTTTTAAGATCAAATTCACAACAAAAATGGGTGGATAATAATAAATGTATTAGTATTCCTATTGTTTATTGAATTAAATCTGAAGATTGATTATGCCAGAAACATAAAGCTGCTTTTATTCATACCGGAAACGTATCAGAAGTTTATGAATATTCCATTTGTTAAATATCATGATAGATGTAAATATAAATACCAAATCTCTAAGTTTTAGATGTTTTTATTAAAGCATTAGATATGTGATATGAGTTTTGAAAAAGATGTGCTGCTTGATCTTTGCAAATCCGGTCCCATATATTGCTCATGAATATTTTGCACCTTAAATTAAAGTTTCATACTTTTAATTTATTATAATTCATGAGATAGCTCCTCGATTATAAGATAAGGATAAAAAATGGATAAACTGCTTTTGCTTGGTGATGAAGCCTTTGCCCAGGGAGCACTGGATGCAGGATTGTCGGGTGCTTTCGGGTATCCGGGGACACCCTCGACGGAGATCATTGAATATATTCAGCGGGAGGGTGATGCGGCTGAAAGTGGTGTCAAAAGGGACTGGTCTGCCAACGAGAAAACGGCCATGGAAACGGCTCTGGGAATGTCCTATACAGGAAAACGGGCGATCGTGACCATGAAACATGTGGGACTCAATGTCGCTGCAGACCCCTTTATGAATTCGGCGATTACAGGCGTTCACGGCGGATTGCTGATTGCTGTGGCCGATGATCCCTCCATGCATTCTTCCCAGAACGAACAGGATTCCCGTTTTTACGGCAAGTTCGCTATGATTCCGGTACTGGAGCCTTCAAACCAGCAGGAAGCCTACGATATGGCCCGGGTGGGATTTGAACTGTCGGAGTGCTTCCACCTGCCGGTGATGGTCCGCCTGACCACCCGGCTGGCCCATTCCCGTTCACTGATCGTGCGCCAAAAAATCCTGAAAGAGAATCCCCTCTCTTTACCGGAAGATCCGAATCAGTTCATGCTTCTTCCCGCGTTCGCCCGGAAAAAGTACCGCAAACTGCTGGAACAACAGGATATGCTGGTGCGGGCGTCGGAAAAATCCCCCTACAATCAATTTGTCGACGGACCGGATCATTCCCTGGGCATTGTGGCCTGCGGACTGGCATACAACTACCTGATGGAGAATTTTCCTGAAAGTGCATGTCCTTATCCCGTGGTAAAAATCGGTCAGTATCCCCTGCCGGAAAAAATGCTTCATGAACTCCGGTCCCGGTGTGATACGTTGTTGATTTTGGAAGAGGGAATGCCGGTTGTGGAAGAGATGATCCGGGGAGTTTTCGGTGCGGAAGGATTAACGGTTAAGGGGCGTCTCGATGGCACATTGCCCCGGGACGGCGAACTGAATCCGGGCCTGGTCCGCAAAGCGCTGGAACTCCCCCTGAGAGAAAGCTATCAAGAACCTGAGTTTATGGTCCCCCGGCCTCCGGCTCTCTGTGCCGGCTGTCCCCACCAGGAGTCCTTTAAAGCCCTGAATAAAGCACTGGAGCCCTATGGTTCCGGACACGTTTTTTCCGATATCGGCTGTTATACGCTGGGATTTTTACCGCCATTTAATGCCATTAACACCTGTGTGGATATGGGGGCGTCTTTTACCATGGCTGTGGGTGCGGCGGAAGGTGGACTCTTTCCGTCTGTGGGCGTGATCGGAGATTCCACTTTTGGCCATTCCGGATTGACTGGCCTTTCCGACGCAACATTCCGAAAAAGTAATGTGGTTTTAATCATTCTGGATAATGATACCACGGCCATGACGGGCATGCAGGATTCGGTGATCGGCGGGAAAATCGAATTCGTGTGTGAAGCGCTGGGGGTAGAAAAAGAGCATATTCGCGTTTTAACACCCCTGCCGAAAGAACAGGATCAAAATGTACAGGCCTTGAAGGATGAAATTGAATATCCAGGTGTTTCGGTTGTGATTTTTCGTAGACCCTGCATCCATGTATTGGGTAAAAGACGGAAGGAGGGAAAAGCTTGAAACGGGATATTATTTTAGCCGGTGTGGGTGGACAAGGGATTCTGTCCATTGCCAAAGTTATTGGATATGCTGCTTTAAAGCGGGGACTTTTTCTCAAACAGGCGGAAGTCCACGGCATGTCCCAACGGGGCGGGGATGTTCAGTCCCACATGAGAATCTCTGATAAACCCGTCTATTCTGACCTCATTCCCCGGGGCAATGCGGATCTGATTCTCTCCCTTGAACCTCTGGAAGCCCTTCGTTATCTGCCTTATCTCTCTCCCGGGGGATGGATAATCACGAACAGCACACCGTTTACCAACATTCGCAATTATCCGGACATTGAATTAATCCTGAATGAAATCAGGCAGGTGAAAAATCACCGGATTCTGGATGCGGATCGTATTGCCAAAGAAACCGGTTCTTCACGGTCTGTCAATATGGTTATGCTGGGGGCGGCTGCTGAAAAACTGGGACTTTCTCCGGAATTTCTGAAAGAGGGGGTCAGGGATTTGTTTAAGACGAAAACAGAACGGATTATTGAGCTCAATCTCATAGCCTTTGATAAGGGCAGGATGAATTGATTCTCCACTAAACATGAATATCTAATTATATGAATAATAATATTATCTTGCTTCATGTCGCATTTCGGTGTATTTTACCCCCGGGGTGGGGGGCGCTACCTAATCGAAATCATATATTCCATCCCTCTTATATCCCGGTTTCGGTTAGGAAAAAAGATTCCAATCATTTATAAGAAGTTGGAAGCTGGAAGTTGGAAGTTAGCGTCGCTTCGCTTCTGGGGCTTCAGTCGAAAGTTTACAGTCAACAGTTTGTGGCTTTTGGAAACCGCTTCGCTCCGGCATGGGATTCAAGCACCACTTCGTGGTGTTCAAGTATCTCACTTCGTTCGATCTTCAATCCCGGCTATGCGGATTTCAATGGATGACCTCATTTTTGAACACTTTGAAGCAGTGCTGGAATGCTGAGCGCAGCGAAGCAATTGAACGGCAAAGGGGTATTTCCGTGGCCACATCGGTTATGGGATTTGAATATGACGGGATAAAAATCAATATTCTGGACACACCCGGACATAAAGACTTTGCGGAAGATACATACCGGACACTCTCTGCCGTGGACAGTGCCATCATTGTCATTGATGTGGCTAAAGGAGTGGAGGAACAGACGGAAAAACTGGTGAATGTGTGCCGGATGCGGAATATTCCCGTGATTGTTTTTATCAATAAACTGGATAGATCAGGCCTTGATGCTGTAGACCTATTAGACGAAATCGAAGCAAAATTGGATTTGGTGGTTACACCTCTGAGCTGGCCCGTGGGTATGGGCCCGTCATTCAAGGGTGTCTATAATATTTATGAAAAGAAAATGGCATTGTTTAATCCACACGGACAGCAATCAGAAGATGACACACGGGTTATCCGGGATTTGAATGATGTAGAACTGATCCGCATGCTGGATACGGCTGCCGTCAAACTGAAGGAGGATCTAACCCTTATTCAGGGCGTCTATCCCGAATTCAATGCGGAAGATTACCGTAACGGTGAGTTGTGTCCTATTTTTTTTGGTTCTGCCATCAATAATTTCGGCGTAAAAGAACTGCTGGACTGTTTTATCCGAATTGCTCCGTCCCCCGGTCCCAGGGCAACGGATACACGAATCGTTCAGCCGGAAGAAGAACCCTTCTCCGGATTTGTCTTTAAAATCCATGCAAATATTGATCCCAATCACCGAACCCGGATTGCCTTTATACGGATCTGCTCCGGAAAATTTGAACGGGGGAAACCCTATTATCATACCCGCTTGGAACGTGAATTCCGTTTTTCAGGCCCTACTGCCTTTATGGCTAATAAAAAGGAAGTGATTGACGAAGCCTTTCCCGGTGATGTGGTGGGAGTGAATGACAACGGAAATTTTAAAATCGGAGATACCTTTTCGGAAGGTGAATTATTCCGATTCAAAGGCATTCCCACTTTTTCTCCGGAGCAGTTCCGGTATATTGAAAATGCCGACTCCATGAAACACAAACAGTTGGCGAAGGGACTTGAACAACTTACGGACGAAGGGGTTGCCCAGCTATTTGTCAACCGGCAAAACAACCGGAAAATCATTGGGACTGTTGGCGCCCTCCAGTTTGATGTGATAAAATATCGTCTTGAACACGAATACGGTGCATCCTGCCGGTACGAACCCCTGAGTCTTTATAAAGCCTGCTGGTTAGAGTGTTCGGATGAGAAAATCCTTCAGGATTTCCGGATCAGAAAATCCCGGTTCATGGCCTTTGATAAACATAAACGGGATGTGTTCATGGCGGAAAGTACCTGGGCCCTGTCCAGAGCCATGGAAGAATCCCCCGAAATAAAATTCCATTTTTCTTCTGAATTCTAAAATATTAATTCAATTTTTATCACTCATCCGGAAGACTCAATCCTTCAGAATTCTGTCCCGGAATCCCAGCAAATACAGAATTCCATCCAGACCAATAGTGGAAATGGCGTGTCCTGCATTCTGACGAACCACAGGTTTTGCATGGAAGGCAATGCCGAGTCCCGCAGCATTGATCATGGGCAGATCATTTGCTCCGTCACCCACCGCAATCACCTGTTCCCGGTGAATCCCCTCCATCTGGGCAATCAGGCGGAGCAATTCCGCTTTTTTTGTCCCGTTTACAATATCTCCAATATGACGGCCGGTCAGTTTGCCGTCTTTTATCTCCAGTTCGTTTGCAAAAAGATAGTCAATTCCCAGTTTTTTCTGCAGATATTTACCGAAGAATGTGAATCCCCCCGAGAGTATAGCCGTTTTGTAGCCGCAACGGTTCAGCGTATTCAGAAGCCTTTCTGCTCCTTCTGTAACAGGAAGGTTTTCAGCTATTTTTTCCATGACTGAAATATCCAGTCCCTTCAGTAAAGCAATCCGCCTTTTAAAACTCTCATCGAAATCCAGTTCGCCCCGCATGGCCGCTTCGGTAATTTTATGGACTTCCTCACCCACGCCGCGGGCCTTTGCCAGTTCAACGATCACCTCCGCCTGAATAAGTGTGGAATCCATGTCAAAGCAGACCAGTCTCCGGGTCCTGCGGTAAATATCGTCCCGCTGAAAAGAGATATCTGCATCAATCGTTCCGGACAGATTGTAGAAGGAGGATTTCATCCCGTCAACATCTTTGGGCGTGCCTCTCACGGATATTTCCACACAGGCCTGGGTGGGCTTGTTTCCGTTCAGGGGAATCCTTCCGGTCATACGGTTGATAATATCAATATTCAGTCCCTGCTGATAAATGATTTCCGTGACCTTTGATATGTGTTCAGCCGTGATTTTCCGGGCAAGAAGGGAGATGATAAAACGATCTTTTCCCTGTGAACCAACCCAACGGGAATATTCATCTGCCTGGATTGGTTCGAAACGAATCGTAATCCCCAATTCATAAGCCTTAAAGAGAAGTTCTTTCAGAACCGGGGAAGATTCAGCATTACCCTGAAGTTCAATAAGCATTCCCAGAGACAGGTTGTTGTGAATCACAGCCTGACCGATATCCAGAATATTTACATGATATTGACTGAGGATTTGAGTGATACCGGATGTTACTCCCGGTTTGTCGTCGCCTGTAATGTTCAGCAGAATGACTTCCTGTGTATCCATGAAATGCATCTTTCCTTTCTTGTGTTTCTATTTATAGATACGCGGAAAATACACATTAAAGGCAGAGAAACGAAGTTTTTTTGACGGAAATTTACTCTTTTTTTTATACCTTATCTTACTTTATTGAGATACAATATTAACGAACAAGGCGTAAAGGAGAAAAGGCATGAAAATTCTGATTACGGACGGAATCAGCGGAGAAGGCCGAAAAATATTAGAAGCAGCGGGACATGAATGTGTTATTCAGTTTTATGAACCGGACGAACTGGTCAAGGTTATTCCGGGTTATGATGCAATCCTTGTTCGCTCAGCCACGAGAGTCCCAAAAGAAGTGATTGATGCGGGGAAAAACCTGAAGGTCATCGCAAGGGGCGGTGCGGGAATAGATAATATTGATCACAAATATGCCGCATCCCTGGGAATTCCCGTTCTTAATACACCGGGCGCCAATTCAGCCTCTGTTGCCGAACTGGCCCTGGCTCATATGTTTGCCCTGTCCCGCTTTGTTCATATTTCCAATGTAAGCATGAGGGAAGGAAAGTGGGATAAAAAGAAATATAAAGGTATTGAAATTGACGGCAGAACGTTGGGAGTTGTGGGTTTTGGTAAAATCGGACAGATCCTGGCTCATAAAGCCGTCGCCCTGGGAATGAAAGTTCTCATGTATGATGTGGTAGAAGTAAAAACGGACATTCCTGTAAAGAAAGTATCTCTTGACGAACTTCTTTCACAATCAGATTTTGTATCTCTGCATGTACCCAAAATGGCACAGCCTCTTATTGGTGCCGCTGAACTGAAAAAGATGAAAAAAACAGCATATCTTATTAACTGTGCCCGTGGTGGTGTGGTTGACGAGACAGCTTTACTGGATGCCCTGAATAATGATGTTATTGCAGGAGCCGGGCTGGATGTTTTTGTGGAAGAGCCCACACAGAATCTGCCACTGGTTTCCCATCCAAAAGTATCAGCCACCCCCCATGTGGGCGCCAGTACTGTTGAAGCACAAGACAGGGTCGGACTAGAAATCGCTCATAAAATTGTTGATGCCCTGAAATAATCATTTCCCGGAGGGTTGATGATGGTACGGATAAAACCTTTTTACGGACTCCGCCCCCAACCTGGTCTGGAAGATAAAATAGCATCCAGACCCTATGATGTTTTGAACTCGGATGAAGCCCGAAAAGAATCGGAAGGTAATTCCTATTCATTTCTGCACATTGTTAAATCTGAAATTGATCTGCCAAAAACATTTTCGGTTTATGATCCCCGGGTCTATGAAAAAGCCGCGGATAATCTGAACAGTTTTATTGAAAAGAAATGGCTGGTCCGGGATGATAAACCCTGTCTCTATGTTTATTGTCAGACAATGGAAGAGCATGTTCAATACGGACTTGTCGCCGTCGTTCATGTGGATGATTATCTGAGTGGTAAAATCCGTATTCATGAACTGACCCGGGAAGTGAAGGAAAGGGACAGAATAAATCACGTAGACCGTACCAATGCCAATACAGGCCCTGTATTACTAACCTATCCTTCTGATCCGGACACCAATCACATTCTAAAGCAGATATGCAGTGAGATCCCTTTGTATGATTTTAAGGCTCCGGACGGGATAGTTCACAAATTCTGGAAAATTGAGGACAAAAAAACGATGGATCTTCTTGTCAGTCGTTTTGCTATTTTTCCCTGTGCTTATGTGGCGGATGGCCACCACCGGTCCAAATCTGCCGCCATGGTGGGGAAATTACGCCGGGAAAACAATACATATCATACAGGCAACGAGGAATACAACTGGTTTTTGGCCGTTTTCTTTCCTCATGATCAGTTGAAAATTCTTGATTATAATCGGGTTGTGAAAGATCTGAACGGACTATCAACAGCGGACTTTCTGGTAAAAGTCCGGGAAAAATTTGAACTTGTCCCCGTTTGCTGTGCTTCATCGGCAAAACCCCGTGAGAAGAACTTTTTCGGCATGTACCTTGACCATCAATGGTTTTTATTGAAAGCCATACCGGAAACATTCAGCAAGGATGATCCGGTAGAGAGTCTGGATGTATCCATTCTCTACAATAATCTGCTGGCTCCCATCCTGGGTATCGGTGATATCCGCACCGATGACAGGATTGATTTTGTTGGAGGTATCCGGGGACTTACAGAGCTGGAAAAACGGGTGGAATCCGGTGAGATGAAGGTGGCATTTGCCCTCTATCCCACATCCATTGCAGAGCTTATGGATATTGCCGATGCCGGTAAACTTATGCCCCCAAAATCCACATGGTTCGAACCGAAACTGCGAAGCGGACTCATAATCCATGAATTGAAAGACAATTGAAGTATCCAAAACTTACAGTGAAAGATATCCGGGATGTTGTAATAATATTTATTGCAGTCACAGTTTTGACGGTTTTACACTTTTTAATTACAGATTTCCCCCTTTTCCCCGATACAACCCGTCTTGTGTATGATGCAGGAGAGGTGGAATTTTTATCTCCTACAGGAAGTGATCCCATTGACCTGAAAACTTTTCTGGAAATGCGGGAGCGGGACAGTGTTCTGATCATTGATACCCGGTCTTATGAGGATTTTGTTTCAGGTCATATACCGGATGCAGTCAATATTCCTTATGAAGAAACACATCTTTATTTATCCGATCTGGAACAGTTAAAAGATATCCGTTATGTCATTACGTACTGTGACGGGGATGACTGTCTGTCAAGCGTTGAAACCGCGGGCAAACTGGTTTTTATTTTCCCGGTTGTTCGTTATTTCTTTGGCGGGTGGAAGTCCTGGACGGATTCTGGTTATCCCGTTGAAACCGGCCCGGGAAGGAACTGGCTATGATATACATAAAAGTACTAAAAATTATCTGCATGGTTATTTTAAGTGGTATTTTTCTTGTCAGTGGATTTGCCAAACTCCTGGATCCCCATGCCTTTGTGAAAGATGTGATGAATTACAGACTCTTTCTCATACAGCCTCTTCATATGCTGGCAATCTGGCTTATTATGCTTGAAATTTTTGTCGCCATCGGACTCTGGTTCCCTTTCCTGCAAAGAGGGTCTGCTTGGATTATTGCCGGACTTATGTCCTTTTTTATTGTTCTCATTGCCATTACCATGATTCGGGGACTCGATATTACTTGCGGTTGTTTTGGTCCGGGAAGTCAAAAAGTCGGGTGGCAGAAAATCTTTGAAAATATAGGTTTGCTGGCTCTGTCGCTTTTTTTATTATGGCCTGTGAAATATCAAAGAAGATCACAGGTTTAAAAATTACTACCCAATTTTTCCCGGAAGTTTTTAAATAATTGCAAAACACCGGAGAACAAATGACCACACTCCTGCTGAAAAATGTTATTCATCAGAATAATAAAATGGATGTTTTGATCCGGAATAACCGTTTTGAAAAAATTGAGCCCACTATATCAATCGATTCCGACGACTGCATGGACTGCCGGGGATTTAAAGCAATTTTACCGGCTTTCTACAATGGTCATACCCATGCGGGGATGAGCCTTCTACGTGGTTATGCGGATGATCTGCCGCTTTTCGACTGGCTGAACAATTATATATGGCCTATGGAAGCCAAACTTACAGCCGATGATATTTATATTGGTGCTAAACTGGCCTGTCTGGAAATGATCCGTTCCGGCTGTGTCTTCTTTAATGATATGTACTGGCATTATTCCCAGGCAAACCGGGCTGCCGTTGACATGGGTATGAGAATTTGCAACGGACCGCTGATTCTTGATGCGTACAATCCGGATTTTAAAACGGAACAGGAAAAACTAACGGACCGGTTTATTGAAGAGATGCATGATTATCCGGATAGTGTCATTCCGTCAGTGTGTCCCCATTCCGTTTACAGTGTTTTACCGGATACACTGAAGCGTATCAGCAAAATTGCTGAAAAGGAAGAATTGTTTATTCATATCCATCTGAGCGAAACGGTACAGGAAGTTTCAGATTGTATTAAAGAACATGGCTGCCGGCCTGTTGAATATTTGGACAAAATGGGTTTGTTAACACCAAAAACGGCAGCCGCACATGGTATTCATCTGAATTCGGAAGAACGGGATATTCTTGCCCAAAGGGGTGTGACCCTGATTCATATGCCGGTATCAAACATGAAACTCAGTAATGGCTCATTTGATGTCCCTGCTGCACAGAAAGCCGGAATTAATATAATTCTCGGTACGGATGGAGCATCCTCAAACAACAGTCTGGATATGGTCAGGGAAATGAAATTTGCTTCTCTTCTGTCTAAGCATTCATCCCGAAGAACCGTCACATTACCGGCCCGGCAAGTGTATGAATATGCAACCCGGGAAGCGGCTGAAACTTTCGGTATCCGGGCAGGTGTTATCGAAAAATATTATCTGGCTGATTGTCTTTTGGTGGATCTTAAAAATGTTCATCTGATTCCGGGCTATAATCTTATCTCTGATATGGTTTATAGTGCCGATTCTTCCTGTATTGATTCTGTAATATGCAACGGCCGCTTTCTGATGAAAAATGGTATTGTTGAAGGCGAGGATGAAATCATCGAACAGGCAATTATCCATGGTCGTAAATTGGTTCATAACAAACTTGAAAACTGAAAACCTGGTAATACTTCATACAAAGTGAGGTTGTTAAACACGAATATTGTTTTGTATTGATTATTTATACAGGACAAAAAAAAGGAGTTCCCAATGTTAAATTTTTCTGTTTCACCGGACGGGGAGAAATTCAGTCTTCCCACAGAATCCGAAGGTTTGAAAGAACGGGATGAGATTCTGAAAATTACTGAAGAACAACGGAAACTGGGCCGCAAAATTGTGGCTGTTCAGGGCATGGGCTTTGTCGGCTGTGTTATGGCAGCAGTGGTTGCCGATGCGGAAAACGAAAAAGGGAAGCCCATCTATTTTGTCCATGGTCAGCAACGGGCATCCACACGCTCTTACTGGAAAGTCCCCAAAATTAACCGGGGTATACCGCCTGTCAAATCTTCCGATGCGGAAGTGGACCGGATTTTCAAAGCAACGGTTTCAGACAAGAAAACATTCCGTGCCACTTTTAGAAATGAAGCCTTTGAAGTGGCGGATGTGGTGGTTGTAGATATACAACTGGATGCCACAAAACCGGCATTCGGTGAAGCTGAAAAGGGTTTTTGTGACCTGGCTGCATTCCGGGACGGGATCCGGAATCTGGGTAAACATATCCGGCCGGAATGTCTGGTACTGGTTGAAACAACCGTTCCCCCGGGAACCTGCGACCGTGTGGTTAAACCCATCATGGAAGAAGAGTTTAAGGAACGGGGAATAGATATAACAAAAACACCTCCATTGATTGCCCATTCTTATGAACGAGTTATGCCCGGAGCCAGATATGTGAGTTCAATCCGGGATTTCTGGCGTGTCTTTTCCGGTGTGAATGAAGAGAGTAAACGGCTGGCCCGAGAATTTCTGATAGATGTGATTGATGTGAAAAATTTCCCGCTTACCGAGCTCGAGGATACAAATGCATCCGAAATGGCAAAGGTGATGGAAAATTCCTACCGGGCAACCAATATTGCATTGACCCTGGAATGGGCGCGTTTTGCCGAACGGATCGGTGTAAATATTTTTAAGGTCCGTGAAGCGATCCGAAAAAGAAAAGGGACTCATGACAACCTTCTTCGTCCCAGTCTGGGTGTGGGCGGTTATTGCCTGACCAAAGATCCCGTTCTGGCAAACTGGGCCATGCAATCCCTTTTTGAAATTGATGACATGCTGGGGATTGCCATAGAATCTGTGAATATTAACGATACCATGCCTCTGCACACAATTGAACTGATACAGGAAGTAATCCCTGACTTAAAGGATGTTAAAATTGCGGTCCTGGGTGTTTCCTATTTGGAGGAATTAGGCGACACCCGCCATTCTCCATCGGCAACACTCGTAAAATTCCTCAATGAAGCCTGGGCTGTAGTAAAAGCTCATGATCCCTACGTTGATTTCTGGCCCGAAATGGAAAATATCCCTCTTTCATCCGACCTGAAGGAAGTCCTGAAAGATGCGGATGTAGTCATCTTTGCTGTGGGACACAAAGTCTATAAGGATCTTGAACCCAAAGATGTATTAAACCTCTGTGGCACCACCCCCCTTATCGTTGACTGCTCCGACTTCGTCAGCGATAAAAAAGTCCGCAAATATTTAAGCGAAGGGTGTGCCTTCAAAGGCGTTGGGAAAGGGATGTAGGAGGGTACGAGTCGAATGTACGAGGAGAGATAAAGAGAGGGCACCCTGATTCGTCTGCCTGTCGGCAGTCTGCTTGGTGAACGGGATGGATGATCGGATAATGGAAACATGGAGTAATTCCCGCAGAGAAAAAGAGTTCGCTGAGATTTATTTTGGACGCGGTGAAACTGCGATGGATTTTTGAAACGGATGCAGCGAGTCTTGAATAATTTATGAAGGTGCCTCAGCGGCCTTGTCAACACAAATCGATGTCATTAATGGCATCGGGGAGGATGGTAGTCGGTAGCCGACAGAGTGTACCAGGGTGTGAAAGAGGGATTGCCCGGCTATGACAATACAAAAAAAAAGTATTATATGGTTTTGTACGTTGGTTTTCCCCCACCCCGGGGGAAAGATACGTGTTTTATGGGTGTGTGTCAATGTTATATTATAAATAATATATTAATAAAAAATGTTATTCTGTTAAGGAAACACATCGAAATAGTTAACGGTTATGATTGTTAAGGACTTCTTAAAAAGTATGTTGGTGTTAAAATGAATCCAATTAGACGAGCATTTTTTATTCTGTTTATTCTGACAGTTATATTTTCCTGCTCTGTTTCCGGAAGAAAAAAAGAGACATCATCTGACTATCTTTGCGTGATGACCTGTAACATTCATCACGGGGTTGGCATTGACGGCAATTTTGACCTGGACAGAATTGCCGGACTTATCCGGGAACACGATGTTGATATAGTTGCCCTTCAGGAAGTGGATGTGGAAACGGAACGGATTAACCGGATAAATACCATGGAATACCTGGCACGGGATCTGTCAATGTATTCTGCTTTTGGGAAAAATCTGGATTTTCAGGGAGGCGGATACGGAAACGGAATCCTGTCAAAATATCCTTTGGTATCAATTGAAAATTATCATATTCCGCCGTACCAATCCGGTGAACAGAGAGGCATTCTGAAGGTTGTTGTTGATTACAAAGGCCAGGAAATCGCTTTCTGGAACACTCACCTTGATCACAGAGAAGATGATACGGAAAGACGGGAAAGTGTGAGAATTATTCAGAATATGATAGAAAACATCCATATTCCATTAATTCTTGCCGGAGATTTTAATGACATGCCGGAAAGTATAGCCCTTTTCGGTCTGAAAACAGTGCTTGAGGATGTGTGGTTAACAACGGAGGATAATGATGGATTCACATTTCCTGCAGATAAACCAAGACGAAGAATTGATTATATTTTTTTTCGAAATCCGAAATCCTCGCCGTACATACTTCAGCCCGGAAAAGCCCGTGTGCTTTCTTCGTCCGCCTCGGATCATCTGCCTCTGATCGCAGAATTCTGTTTTCCAGATAAAAAAAGGAAATAAAAAAGCGTTGCTTGATTTAACAGGACATAAAACTTAATTTAATTATACGTTAAATATATTAGCATTTTGTGGAGGTTGAGATCATGTTAAAAGCTAACCAAGTTATTTTGCGTGAAGCATGGGACGAACTGTCCGGTCGCTGGTGGCCTGTTGTGGGTGTATTTTTTGTCTATTTGCTGATTCTGGGAGGATTGCAGGGAGGAAAAGAGTCCGGATCTCTGCTGTCGCTTATTCTCGCAGGTCCGCTGAATCTTGGGGCAGCCATATATTCTCTGTCTTTTATAAGGAAAGAAAATCCTTCTATCGGACAGCTTTTTCAGGGATTTAATAAGTTCCTAACAGCCCTTGCCGCATATATTGTTATGGTTTTGATTATTACCGTTGGAATTGTTCTGTTAATTGTTCCCGGAATAGTTTTTGCTCTTTCCTACTCGCTCACGTTTTTTATCCTGGCTGAAAATCCGGATATCCGGCCTATGGATGCCCTCAAAAAGAGCCGGACGATGATGGATGGCCATAGAACACAGTTGTTTTATCTTTCACTTCGTTTTTTCGGACTCGCAATTCTGTGTTTATTTACAATGGGTATCGGTTTCGTCTTTCTCACACCTTACGTTTTCGTTTGTATGACCTTGTTTTATGAAGATGTAAAGAAAAATACATTGGGTGCAGCATCCTGATGTATCTGTATGTGACGACTGAATAAGGAGTTGAATATGAAAAACAACAAGCATCGGAAAATCAGAAAGACAGCTCTTCCACCCGGCAGCCTGGTTTATACCGGTGAAAAAATCATGGATGAAATAGAGATTCACCTCATTGATTATGATGAAAAAGAAATTCATGAAAAAATGGTAAAGGATATTGAGACTTGTTACCCCTTTAAGGACCTTCCCACTGTAACCTGGGTCAATATCAACGGACTCCATGATGTTGGCGTGATTGAAAAACTTGGATCCTATTTTCACATTCATCCCCTTATTCTGGAGGATGTCTTGAGTGTAAATCAGCGTCCCAAAATGGAAAACTCCGGCGATATTCTCTTTGTGGTTCTCAGAATGCTGCAGTTTGATGATGAGAAGAATGAGATAAAATCTGAACAGGTCAGCCTGATTTTGGGAAAGAACTTTCTATTTACTTTTCAGGAAAAAACGGGAGATGTTTTCGAGCCGGTACGTGAAAGACTCCGCCAGCACAAAGGCAGAATTCGCACACAGGGCGCGGATTATCTGGCCTATGCGCTGCTGGATGCCATCGTTGATAATTATTTTCTGGTTCTGGAAAAGATGGGAGATCAGATAGAAAATCTTGAAGAGCTCCTTGTGAACAATCCCTCAGAAGAAACACTGAAAACAATACACCGGCTGAAAAGAGATATGATTTTTCTCCGAAAATCAGTCTGGCCTTTGCGTGAAACGATCAACGGACTGGAAAGAAGTGAATCTACTCTGATTCTTAAATCCACAGAAATTTATTTAAAAGATGTGTATGATCATACAATTCAGGTGATTGATACAGTGGAAAGCTATAGAGATATGGTTTCCGGTATGCTGGATATTTATATGTCAAGTGTGAGCAACCGGATGAATGAAGTCATGAAGGTTCTTACAATAATTGCTACAATATTTATTCCTCTAACGTTCATTGCCGGAATTTATGGTATGAATTTTGAGTTCATGCCAGAACTGGGGTGGAAATGGAGCTATCCTCTGACCTGGCTCATCATGATCGGTGTGGCCGTTCTTATGATCTTTTATTTTCGAAGGAAAAAGTGGCTGTGACTTGGGAATCGAGAGTGAGAGAGGAAAGTGTTGAGTCCGGCTAGGGATTTCAGCATCCTGCCCTGCTCGATCTTCAAAGATTCAAGCGCCTTTGGCGTTCAATAAATCGCTGAGTCACGTTGCACTCTGCAGGAGAAATAAAGCAGCTTTCTGTGTTCTCTGTTCCAAGATACAAGTGCCTTCGGCATTCAAAAACTCAAAATCAGCTTTCGGCTTTTTAGACCGGAATGCAGGTATTCAGGAGAATTTTTAATTTCAAAGCTTATTGCAGATATCTAAAATTTAAAAATATATTAATTATAATATTAATTTGAAATATACAACCTCTGACTGTAAATTTCCCCCGGTTGGGGGAAATCCGATAAAGCAAATTATATGTTAATCAACCCCATTTCTTAAATCTGTCCTGTGAAATTTCCCTATAAATCAGAACGAATATCATGTGTCTTAATCTCACGCTCTCCCAGTTACCCGCTACGGGTTTCCGATCACCGGCTGCAATCTGTTCGTTGACATTACCATAATATGGGAATAAATTCAAAGTTATCTGCAAAGACTGCACTTAGTGAAGTAATGCAGAAGAAAAAGTGGCAATTTTGCGGGGATGATAAATGACAGATTAAAGAATCTGTGTTCCCAAAGCTCGGGAGAAATGAATGTATAAACCGGTTTCAAGTAAAGTTGATTTTATCAAATTAGAACATGATAAACTGAACTTTTGGCGAGAAAAAGAAATTTTTGATAAGCTGAGAGCACAGAATAAAGGCAACAAAAAATGGTCCTTTTTAGACGGACCCATTACCGCCAATAATCCCATGGGCGTCCACCACGCCTGGGGACGGACCCTGAAAGATGTCTTTAACCGTTATCATTCCATGCTGGGAGAAGAACTCCGCTATCAGAACGGTTTTGATTGTCAGGGATTATGGGTTGAAGTAGAAGTTGAAAAAGAACTGGGCTTTAAATCCAAAACCGATATTGAAGCATACGGTATCGAAAAATTTGTCCAGGCCTGCAAAGACCGTGTGGTTAAGTATTCCAAAATACAAACTGAACAGTCGAAACGGCTTGGATACTGGATGGACTGGGAAAATTCCTACTATACAATGGCTGACGAAAATAATTACACTATCTGGCATTTTCTCAAAAAGTGTTTTGACCGGGGTATGATTTATAAGGGCTATGATGTGATGCCCTGGTGTACCCAGTGCGGATCGGCCATGAGTGAGCATGAAATTGCCACGGAAGGGTATAAAGAGTTAACCCATCCCACGATCTTTGCCAAATTTTTTCTCAAGGATAAAAAGAATGAAGCTCTGCTTGTCTGGACTACAACACCCTGGACACTGGCGGCGAATACGGCCGCAGCGGTCCATCCGGATCTGGATTATGTCAAAGTAAAACAAGGCGAAGAATTTTTCATTCTTGCTAAAAATCTGGAGAATATCCTTCAGGGACCTTATGAAATTGTAGATGAATTTAAGGGTGATTCCCTGCTTGGACTTGAATATACAGGCCCTTTTGATGAATTGACTGCCCAGAAAGATGTCCGGCATGTCGTCATTGCATGGAATGAAGTAAGCGATTCCGACGGAACAGGTATTGTTCACATTGCTCCCGGTTGCGGTAAAGAGGACTTTGCACTGTCAAAAGAGTTTGATATTGCCGTGATAGCTCCAATCGATGAATTCGGGAATTATATTGAGGGTTTTGATTATCTCACAGGCAAGAATGTCCAAACCATAGCGTCTGAAATCTTTGCCTCACTGAAAGAAAAAGGCATTCTCTATAAACGGGATCAGATCAAACACCGCTATCCCACATGCTGGCGGCATGGGACCGAACTGGTTTTCAGGCTTGTTGATGAATGGTTTATTTCCATGGATGAACTCCGGCATGAAATTTCTGCCGTCGTTGATGAAATTCAATGGATCCCTGCATGGGGACGTGAACGGGAATTGGACTGGCTGCGGAATATGCACGATTGGATGATTTCAAAAAAACGGTATTGGGGGCTTTCACTGCCGATCTGGGTTTGTGAATCCTGTGGCCATTTTGAAGTTATCGGCGGTAAGGAAGAATTGAAAGAACGGGCTGTAAAAGGCTGGGATGAGTTTGACGGGCATACCCCTCACCGTCCCTATATTGATATGGTTGAAATTGCCTGTTCAAAATGCGGTTCTGTTTCCAAAAGGATTCCCGATGTAGGAAATCCATGGCTGGATGCGGGAATTGTTCCGTATAGCACCATGGGCTACCTGTCCAACCGGGACTACTGGAAACAATGGTTCCCTGCCGATTTTGTTACGGAGAGCCTTCCCGGTCAGTTCCGGAACTGGTTTTATTCTCTTCTGGCAATGAGTACGGTTTTGGAAAACAAAGCTCCATTTAAAACTTTATTGGGACACGCTTTAGTCAAAGATGAACACGGAAATGATATGCACAAAAGTGCAGGAAATGCCATCTGGTTTGAAGATGCAGCCGATAAAATGGGCGTGGATGTAATGCGATGGGTCTATACGGCTCACAATCCGGAGAATAACCTGAATTTCGGATACGGCCCTGCCGACGAAATCCGTAAAAAACTCCTGACCCTTTGGAATATGTATTCCTTCTATATAACCTACGCCGATCTGGATCAATATAATCCAACAACACAGACCGTTCATTTTGAAGAATTAAGCGAACTGGACCGTTGGGCCTTGTCCAGAATCCATACCTTTGTTAAGGAAGCCCGTATTGATTATGATTCCTACCATGTTGAACGGCTTATGAGAAAATTTGAAATTCTCCTGGATGACCTTTCCAACTGGTATATTCGACGAAGCCGGCGCCGTTTCTGGAAAAGTGAAAATGATTCGGATAAGCTTTCTGCATATTATACACTCTATACATCCCTGAAAACTATTATTTTGGCCATTGCACCGGTTATGCCCTTTGTCACGGAAGATATCTATCAGAATCTGGTACTGTCCGTTGATGATTCAGCCCCGGAAAGTATTCATTTAAATGCTTTTCCAGAAGCGGATGAAAACCTTATTGATGAAAAACTGTCCCGAAAAATCGATACGATTATCAAAATCGTTGAAATGGGACGTTCTGCCCGGAATAAAGCCAATATAAGAACCCGTCAGCCCCTGTCCCGGGTTTTTATCCGGCCTGCCCAGAAAGATGAAACCGGGTATATTCAGGATCTGAAAGATCAGATCCTGGAGGAACTCAATATTAAGGAAGTAGAAATCACAGAACGTTCACAGGATTTTGTAAAGTACAATCTGAAGCCCAATTTTAAACTACTGGGACAGAAACTGGGAAAGGATATGCCCTTGGTGGCACAGGAACTCCAATCGCTTGATGCGGAGGAAGCCATTGAAAAAGTCCGTCGCGGTGAATCTCTCAGGATTGGAGAACATACACTTGAACCCTCGGAACTCATAATTTCCATGGAAGAACAGCTGAATCTTGCAGCAGTTGAAGATAAAGGATTGTTTCTTGCCCTTGATACAACACTCACACCGGTACTGGTGGAAGAAGGGATTATTCGCGATCTGGTCCGTCATATCCAAACCATGAGAAAAGATGCGGATTTTCGCGTTGACGACAGGATTTTAATCGGTATTCAGGGATCCGGGCAGATTATTGATGCGGTTGAACATCATAAAGACTACCTGATGACAGAAACACTTGCAGATGAATTATCAGAAACCTTAGATTTACCTGAGGCCGAAAAATCATTAAATTTGGAAAAGTCCAAAGTAAGCATTATGATCAAAAGAATTATCAAAGAAGGGATCTGACATGGCCGAAAATAAACGAAAGGGACTCACAGCAAAAGAACGTCAGCATTTCAGAGGGCTGATCCTGAAAAAGAGAGAAGAAACAATGGAACAGCTTGACGAAAAACGGCTCTCTTTTCTTGACAACTCTCCCGGAGGAAATGCTCAGATTGATTCGAATTATGCTTATCATATGGCTGACGTGGGGACTGATGCCCAGGAGCGGGAAAAGGCTTTTATGCATTATACCCGTGAATATAAATACTTGAATTATCTTAATGAAGCCTTAAACCGTGTGGACAATGATCCCGATTATGGTTTTTGCGTGGAATGCGGCGTAAAAATTCCCAATGAACGGCTTGAAGAAGTCCCTCATACACGTCATTGTGTTGACTGTAAATCTAAAATTAAATAACAACAGGACCGGGGTCCCGGATTATCTGTATTATGAATAGAAGACTCCCAGATAAAAGATGGATTTTGTTTGTCGCAATTATTCTGATAATCTTGATATCAGATCAGTGGACAAAAATAGTAATCCGAAATCATTTTACCATACCGGTAAGAAATCCCATTCATGTGATTGGAGACAATCTGATCATTACACGAGTGGAAAACCGTGGTGTGGCATTCGGTATACACTTTCCGGGTATTCACATCATTTCGTATGTGGGATTCCTGATTGTGATAGCTTATCTACTCGTTCAATACCGACGGGAAAAGCCGTTCTGGCTGAATGATCTTGCTTTCAGCCTGATTATTGGCGGTGCCCTTGGGAATTTTATTGACAGACTCTTTCGGGGTACCGTAACGGATATGGTGCAGATGGGCGTGGCCGGTTATTACTGGCCTGTTTATAACGTTGCCGATACGGCCATATCGGTTGGTGTTGTGCTCTTTTTTATCGGCACCCTTATCCTGGATCGTCAGAAAAAATATGTTGACTGATGAACTCTATGAAGAAACACTGGATACCCAAACGTATCAGATAGTTGTTTCTCCCAATCAGAAGGCCGTCCGTTTGGATCGTTTCATTGCCGAATCAATTCCCAGAATTTCACGCACAAGAATCCAAATGCTGATCGACAGAGACTGCATCCTAAGGAATGGTACGGTGGTATCAAAAGCATCCTTTAAGATCGTTCCCGGTGACGTGTTAACAATTTCCGTCCCTCAACGCAGGCCCCTGCTGATTGAACCTGAAAACATCCCTCTGAACATTGTCTATGAAGACGATGATCTGATTGTGATCAATAAGCCGCCGGATATGGTGGTTCATCCTGCAGCAGGGAACAGGACAGGGACTCTTGTAAACGGACTGGCTTACTATTGTACTACCCTTTCTACGGTTGGGGGCTATTACCGTCCCGGAATAATCCACCGCCTGGATAAGGATACTTCCGGGACAATTATAGCAGCAAAAAATGATTTTGCACACAATATCATGGCCAGAAAATTTGAACACCGCCAAATCCGCAAATATTACCTTACAATTGTTTGGGGACGCTTTGATAAAAAATCCGGGATAATTACAGATCCAATCGGACGCCATCCGTCCGACAGGAAAAAGTTTGCCGTTACTCCTGACGGAAAAGATGCAGAAACACATTATGAGGTTTTAGCTGATCTTGATTTTCTTTCACTCGTTAAACTGCGTATTGTAACCGGACGAACCCACCAGATACGTGTCCATATGAGTTCCATGGATCATCCGGTTTTAGGTGACAGTACCTATGGCGGACGGACAAAAAAACTGAAAGTCCTCAAACCCAGGCAGCGTGAGCTGGCGGTTCAGGTTCTGGATACCATTCATCGCCAGGCACTGCACAGCTATGAGATGTTTTTTGACCATCCCGTAACTCATGAACCGACCCATGTAAAATCACCCCTTCCGGAAGATATGACGGGAGTTCTTCGTCTATTTATGATAAATCCGGACACGTTATCATGACATTTGATGAATGCCTGAATAGTTTTCTTACGTATCTGCATGAAATCAGAGGTTATTCTGAAAATACCCTTGAAGCTTATTGCCGGGATCTTCTGCAATTCAGGGATTATTGCAGGGATTATTATGGAAAAGATGAAATCATTATAACACAGATTGACAAACTGACTATCCGGCATTTTTTGGGAAAATTATCTGAAGAAGGACAATCCGCAAAAACACTGGCCCGTAAATTGGCGGCTCTGAAATCCCTTTTTAAATATGCCATGAGAAATAAAGTCATTGAAAAAAATCCGGCCTATTCTATAAGGTCACCTAAGCTTCCGTCCAGACTGCCTGTTTTTCTAAGTCAGGAACAGATAGAGTCTCTTTTTCGTTCAATACCGGCAGACAGTTTTATCACAAGCCGTGATAAAGCACTAATTGATCTTATATACAGCACAGGTATGCGATTGAATGAGCTTGTAGAATTGAATATTATGGATTTAAATGAACATGGAAATACAGTATCGGTTGTGGGCAAGGGTAATAAGCAAAGAGTGCTGCCGGTTGGTGCCGAAACCATAAAAAGTATCCGGAATTATCTAAGTTATCGTCATGAAAAATTCGGACCTGCCGAGCTCTCTTCTCCTCTTTTTATCTCTAAAAGAAATCAACGCATCAGTCCCCGCGATGTACAATACCGCGTTGAAAAAATAATTATGTCCTTTTCGGACGGAGCCAAAAAAAACAGCCCCCACGTGCTGCGCCACTCTTTCGCCACCCATCTGCTTGAAAATGGCGCCGACCTTCAGGCTGTACGCTCTCTCCTTGGGCATTCAAGTCTTTCAACGACTCAGATTTATACTCATGTAGATACAGGACGGTTAAAAGATGTATACCGTCAGGCTCACCCGAGAGCTGCTAAAAAAAATAACATCGAGAAAATGAATGGAGGCCGCGATGAGAGTTGACATCACTGCAAGACATCTGGACGTATCTGATAACATTAAAAAATATGTTCAGGATGAACTCAACCGACTGACAAAGGTTTTTGATCGTATTGTTGATGTGCATGTGATTTTTGAAAATGCAGAAACCGGTAATGTAAAAACTGAACTTATTGTTAATGTTCCGGGTAAGACCCTGACGGTTGAGGAGAAAAGCCGTGAGATTACGAAGACGATCGATCAGGCCGTTTCAAAAATGGTAAGGCAATTGAAAAAATATAAAGATAAATTCTAATAATGGAACTTGAACTTACAATCCAACGGCTCCTGAATGATATGGGAGCAAAACTTAAAATTGTCCAGCTTAACGGCCGGGTCGGCAGAAAAAATGTTATTCGTTCATCAAGAGTGAATATCCCCGGCCTGGAATTGGCAGGATACTGGGATTTTTTCTCCCCAAAATCGCTTCAGCTTCTCACTAATAAGGAAGTAAAATTCATTTCCAATATTTCTGCTGCAGCTATGAAGTCGATTTTTGAGAGGATGTTTTCCTATGAAATTCCGGGTGTTATTATACTCAAAGATTTGGATCTTCCCCCTTTGGTACTTGATCTTGCTACGGAAATGAAAGTACCTATTCTTCAGACTAAAGTTGAGAACACGGATTTTTTGAAAGAGATCAATTCCTTTCTTTATAAAGAGTTCGCACCCCGAATCAATATTCATGGTACACTTCTGGATATATATGGAGTAGGTGTGCTTCTCACAGGCCGGAGCGGAATTGGGAAAAGTGAAATTGCTCTCGATCTGATCGAAAGAGGACACAGACTTGTTGCAGATGATGTGGTAAATATCGAAAAGGCCAGTGAAACAATCCTGATGGGATATGGTGAGAAAATCCTACAGGATACTCTGGAAATCCGCGGGCTGGGTATCGTGAATATTCGAAAAGCATTTGGTATCAGAGCGGTTCGCTCCCGAAAACGGCTCGAGGTTCAGATAGAACTGGTGGAATGGGATAAAAATGCTGAATATGAGAGGTTCGGACTGGAAGAACAGAAAAATACGATTCTGGATGTGGATATACCCTTCATCACGCTGCCTATCTATCCCGGAAAAAATATTACTGTTATTGCTGAAGTGATTGCCCTGAATTATATGCTTAAACTCCACGGTGAAGATCCGGCTAAAGAATTACAGGAAGAACTGATGTCCAAACTAAACCTTCAATCTGCAACAATGATGAATGATAAACGGTTTAAAGGCGATTTTGAATAAGTAATTTAAGGTGTTTGTTATGAAAGCAATTATTCCGGCAGCCGGTATTGGAACCCGTCTCCGTCCCCATACCCTGACACGTCCTAAAGTTATGCTGACCGTGGCAGGTAAACCCATCATCGGTCATATTGCCGATACTCTCATGGATGCAGGCATTCATCAATTGTCTGTTATTGTAGGCTATAAAAAAGAACGGATTATTGATTATTTTTCAAAAATATCCGGTTTGAAATGTGAATTTCCGATCCAAAAAGAGATGATGGGACTTGGACATGCGGTTCTGTACGGACTTGAGGCGGCAGATGAGCCGGTCTTAATTATCCTGGGTGATACAATTATCAATACTGATTATAAGGCATTTATTTCACGGAATACACATACACTCGGGGTTGTACCGGTGGATGATCCCCGCCGTTTTGGTATTGTGGAAACGGATGAAAAAAAACGGATCCTGTCCATGGTTGAAAAACCTGAGAATCCGCCGGGAAATCTGGCAATAGCCGGGCTCTATCTGATCAGGAATCAGGGACTCTTAAAAGAATCCATAGAAAAACTTATCCGGGATAACATTAAAACACGCAATGAATACCAACTGACCGATGCTTTGAAAATTATGATGGATCAGGGGGAAGTCTTTACTGCTTCTGAAATAGACAGTTGGCTGGATTGCGGTAAAATGGAGACTTTACTGGAAACAAACCGGCAAATTCTGGAACGGAAAGGCAACCAGACGGGAAAAACGAATAACTGTGTTATTATTCCTCCAGTCTATATTGCACCGGATGCTCAAATTAAAAACTCTGTTATCGGTCCCTATGTATCTGTAAGCAGTAATTCCATAATTCATAATTCTGTTATCCGGGATTCCATTGTCTATGAAGATGCCGTTATTCAACAAAGTCTTCTGTCTGGTGCCATAATCGGTCAAAATGTATCCGTAAAGGGCGAATTGAAAGCATTAAATCTCGGAGACTATTCTGAGGCTTTTTAAATAGCCGTCAAAATGCTTAAATTATAAAGATATAAATAAAGGAGACCTTTTTGCATATTACCTATTTTACTTCAGAATCTGTTACAGAAGGACATCCGGATAAAATATGTGATCAGATATCGGATGCAATTCTCGATTCTATACTGGAAAAAGATGCAGAAGCACGCGTTGCCTGTGAAACACTGGTTACAACGGGACTTGTTATGGTAGTGGGCGAAATTACAACGGAATGCTATGTGGAAATACCGGAAATTGTTCGTAAAACATTAAAACGAATCGGATATGACAGTTGTGACAGCGGCCTGAGTTATGATAATTGTGCTATAATTGAATCTATACATCCCCAGACTCAGGATATTAAAAGAGGTGTGGATGAAACAGCAGAACATGAGCAGGGTGCCGGTGATCAGGGGCTAATGTTCGGATTTGCCTGTAAAGAGACTCCCCAGCTTATGCCATTACCCATTTACCTGGCACATCAATTAACGTACAGACTCTCTCTTCTAAGAAAAGAAGGTGAACTTTTATGGGCTCTCCCGGATGGTAAAAGCCAGGTTACCGTGGAATATCATGACGGTATACCGTTACGGGTAAGTTCTGTGGTTATTGCCATCCATCATCGTAAAGATGTGGATATTGAAGAAGTCAGAGAATCTGTCCTCGAAAAAGTGATTAAACCTGTTTTAGGTCATTATCTCGATGAGAAGACATCCTTGCATATCAATGCAACGGGACGGTTTGAAATCGGAGGTCCACAGGCTGACTCAGGACTTACAGGCCGTAAGATTATTGTGGATACCTATGGGGGATATGCCCGACACGGGGGCGGCGCCTTTTCAGGTAAAGATCCTTCAAAAGTAGACAGGTCTGCGGCTTATATGGCCCGGTATATTGCAAAAAATATTGTCGCTGCAGGACTTTCGGATAAATGTGAAGTTCAGCTCTCTTATTCCATCGGAGTGGCAGAGCCTCTCTCGGTTTTTGTTGATACATTTGGTACCGGTAAATTGCCGGACGAAAAGATTGTACATATTGTGAAAAAAGAATTTCCGCTCAAACCCCGTAAAATTATTGATTATCTGGATCTGAAGCGGCCGATCTACAGAAAGACAGCCGCTTATGGACATTTTGGACGGGAAGATTCTGATTTTACCTGGGAAAAAACAGATAAGACTGAGGTCCTGAAATCGTATCTGATCTGAGTACCCGGGTTTTTTCGACATGCGATACCTTAAAAATACAAGCCATATTACAACCGTTTTGTTAATGGTTATATCTCTTATCGTGGTTTTTTTATCCTCTTGTGATCTGAGTTTACCGACCAAACTTGAACCGCCGGTATGGCGGGCATCTTTGACTTTGCCCCTGATATATGAACAGTATCCCATCATTGATCTTGAGAATGATTCCACTTTCTTTGCACAAGGTGATACGATGTATCTGCGCTTCGGCGGAAAACTTGGAAGTGTGGCTTTGTCGCAAAATGATTTCATTGTACCGGTGGAACAGGATATTCCGATTAATGAACCCGGTCAGATTCTGACGGTTCCTCCCCTTGATGAGGAAATACAGGATATTATTACTTTGGCCGATATTATCGGGTCTGATCCTTCTGTCATTCCTCCCGATGTTTGGAATTCTGCCGTAGCTGATCCCATAATCGACGTGGATACACTTCAGGATTTTGGTGATGAAACCCGGGCACTTCTTGAGGATTATTTTAGTATCTATGCCCTTGAAACGGAAAGCGGAAGTTATTTTGTAACAGAATTTATCAATAATCTGCCCGGTCCTGTGTTTGTCGAACCTATTCGTGTTGAGGTTATACGGGATGATTCGTCCCGTTATGATCTGGTCATTCACAGCGGAGGTAATGTAGAAGCATATAATGTTTTAATCGATTCAACTGATTTATCCGGCAAAATGATAGAAGGTACCAGACTCAATGCTTCACTGGCAATCTACCTTGTGCCGGTCACGGATACTCTGTATAAAAATCCCGATATTGAAACCGGATTTTTTTACCGGCAGAGTACGGCCATAGGTTTTCATGCTATTCACGGCAGAACAAAAGAAGTGGTTCTGATTGATACTACCCTTGCTTTCTCTTTACCGGAAAGCAATACCCAGATAGAAAGAGGTGTATTAAGCATTACCGGTCCCGATACGAACCGGATCAGTATGGATGTCCTTGATAATACCTATAATGCCCCGCTTATGTTCAGTCTTTCGTTTCCCCAGATTATATCACAGACAATACCGCCCAGGCCTGCATCTGTTCAGGATACTCTTCTCACAACAGGACTTGAGCTTGATATTGATTTGGGAGGTTATGCCATACAGGCAGAGGAAGAGGACGAATTCATAGATGAGTTATCCTATTCATACCGGGTCTTTTTTCAGGAAGCAGATCCCGCTGTTCCGGGTTATAATGCCATACTTCCATTGAATGAGGAGATGGGACACGTTCAGATTGCTTTTAATGTTTCGGATCTTCGCTTTGATGAGTTGTCAGGTCAGTTTAATATGCTTCTTCCCGGAGATGATCAGGAGATGGAACTTCCGGAAGGAATTACAGGAATCGGAATAGCAGAACCTGAAATGATTCTTCGTGTAAGAAACAGGATTTTGCCGGTTAAACTGATTATGGATATTTCCGCCCGCAAAGGAAAAGAAACACGGACCATGCATGTGGAACCCTCCCTTAATTATCCGGGTACGTCTGTTACGGATTCAGCTTTGTCCATTTTAAAATTTAATAAAGACGGTCTGTTCGTGTATTGGGATGATATGACAAATGAAGTACGGCGAAATGAAACCCACCCCACAATTGCAGATCTTATCGATCTGAGCCCCGACCGTTTTCAAATCAGTACTATGGCCAGTGTTCGGGGTGAAGGTTCTATCAGTGTGGGAGACAGTCTCTGGGCGGATTATACCCTGGAAGCGCCATTCAAGTTTTTAGGTGGCAGTCAAAGTTTCATGCCCAAAGATTATACAACCATTTCTGCCTGGGACAGTTCCACGGCAGAATTTATCCGGACCAACGCAACGGAAGCCATTATATTTGCCAACCTTACTAATCATATTCCCATGCACGGAAGATTTACTCTTTTAATGTCCGACAGTACAGTTTTTCCTCTTGATACAACCCGGTATACACTTGATTCCCTGAATATTTTATCTATGAGAGATAATTGGATCTTTTTCAATAACGGAGATACAATCCGGCTGGATACCCTCTTTTCAGTGCCGTTACCAAGTGCGGAACTTGATGTGTACGGACGTGTATCGTCACCAGTGCAATTAATGGTTACCGATACAATAAGTGCTGATTTAGTCCGGGAATTTACCCGCGAAGTAGATCACTATGTTATGCCGCGAATTGATCTCGTTACCAGTTCGGATTCACTTATTTTTATTCGGCCCCAGGATTATATCGGTGTTCATGCTTATATCGGATTTCGTGTGAATACGGGTGATTTTATCTATGGATCCAATGAGGAGAACGGAGAATGATAAGGCGGATTCTTATTCCCGTATTTTTGATGTTCTCTGTTTTGTGGGCTCAGGTTGACCGCGATCCCAGAGCCGTTGGCCTTGCCGGTGCTTACAGTACTGTTTCCCGGGGATTTCAGTGCGTAGGATGGAATCCGGCCAATCTTGCATTTCAGGACTCCGTTAAAAATACTCGAATTTCACTTGGGTATATGAACTTCCGTATTCAAAACACAATTCTCTCACTGAAAGATTTAAATTATTATAACGGGAAAGATCTGGATCAACCGGATCCTTATACAGGGCAAATTCCAAAGGACGGTTTTCTTGAGCTTTTTGAAGATGGTTTCAGGGGAGAAGCCGGGTTATCACTCATTTTTCCGTTCTTAAGTATCTCCAGAAACAACTGGGCCTTTACATCCCGGCTGATTACGGCTGCAGATTTTATTATGCCTTATGATTATGCCGATCTTTTTGTCAATGGAAACAGAATTCTGAAAGAATATGACCTGACCATTGACTTGAACTCAATTATCTTAGGTGTTTATGATTATTCTATTGCTTTTCCTTTTGAAGGAGGGGCTTTTGGAACATCCGTTCGTCTTTTTCAGGGTGTTGCATATTACGGATTTGACAACGAAGGCTCGTCATCCGCTTTTTTAACAGATACAACGTCCATAAAGGCCGGTGCGGAATATATAACACGCTTGATGTACGGAGGCTCAGGTGCAGGACTCGATCTTGGATACACGTCACCCACAATGAATGGCTGGCAATTCAGTGCTGCCCTCAATAACCTGTTTGCCCAAACGTATTGGAATAAACCAACATATACCGGTATGCTAATGGGTATTGAAGAAGAAAAAATTTATCAAAGCAAATCCTATCTTTATGCTTTGAAAGAATTAACTCCCCTGGATTTCTTTGGAGATACAGCAAATGTTATGCCTACTTTCGATGAAATTTATATTACGGAGGAAAAAAGATTATCTGTGCCGGACAACGCTGTAAAAATCCGCTATCCTGCCTGGTTCAGGATCGGACTCAGTAAACAACTTCACCCGGAAGTTATGTGGACCAGTGACTTTACCGCTTCTTTTCAAAATATGTTCTTTGCGAGAAATGCCTGGATGTGGAGTAATGGTATTGAAATTGTAAGATCGCCTTCCTTTCCCATAAGAGCCGGGTTGGCATGGGGCGGACATAATAATCGGCATATCGCGTTCGGCTTTTCTGTTCATAAATGGATTTTCAATTTGGATTTTGCCATGGCTTTACACAACGGCTTCAGCCTTGAAACAGCCAAAGGTGTTGAATTGGCTCTGGGCGGATATCTGACTTTTTAATTTTACTTGCAGCCCTCAACCTTAACCGATTTTCAATAAAACTTATGCCTGATCATATAAAGGATAAAGAAAGTGTTAAACCGTTTGGCTTAACCTGCACCCTCTGCGGGTGCGATGATGCAGACAAGCTCGCTGAGGACCCCTTTAATGAAGGGATTTTTGTTTGTCAGGAATGTCTGGAGCGGTCAAAGGTTCATGATACTATGATTCGGCTGGGACTTGAATATCAGCCTGAACATGAATAGCTTCTAAACGTAACGAAGCAGAAATTACATGTTCTAATAGTCCTATGATGAAAAATTAAAATAATATCACCGGAGGGTGACATGATTTATCTGACAAAACGGGTAACTTTTTCTTCATCCCATGTGCTTATGAATCCTGAGTTTGACAGTGAAAAAAACCGGGATGTGTATGGAAAATGCAGCTGGCCACACGGACATGGACATAATTATGTTTTGGAAGTTACGGTTAAAGGTGAAATTCCCGAAGAAACAGGCATGATCATAGATTTAAAAGTATTGAAAAAGATTATTAATGAAACAGTTGCTGACAAAATGGACCATAAATTCCTCAACACGGATGTGGATTTTTTAAGGGATGTTATTCCTACATCAGAAAATATTATCGTGATGATCTGGAAAGAATTGGATAAGGCGCTTGAACCGGGAATGCTTTACGAACTGAAACTCTGGGAAACAGAAAACAACTGGGTTGTCTATCGTGGGGAATAATCAGCCGATAATTGAACTTTATACAAGAATATTTTTTTCTGCTGCCCACAGTTACAGGGACAGGGATAAATCCCCGGAGGAGAACCGGAATAAATATGGTCTATATAACCGTGTCCACGGACATAATTATGAGGTTATTATTGGTCTCCGCGGAAAAGCAGATGTAAAAACCGGAATGATGATCAATTTTTTTGACATAGGAAATATTTTGAATGAAAAAATTCTGTCTGTTATGGATATTTCTCATCTGGAAGAAGATATTCCATGGTTCAAAGACAGAATACCCAGTACGGAAAATATAACCCGCTTTGTTTATGAACAACTGAAACAGACATTCAAAATTCCTGTCTGTTTAATTTCTGTTGAAGTAAAAGAAAGCGATGATTTGGGAGCAAAAATAAAAAATGAGCAGTGCACGGATTAAAAAACTTGAGATGATCACGCTTGATCTTCTGAAAGAGATTGGAGAGGATCCGGACAGGGACGGACTGATCCGCACCCCTCAACGTGTAGCAAAATCATGGGAATTTCTTTCCCGCGGTTATGAAATGAAGCTTGATGATATTATTAATGATGCCGTTTTTGAGGAAGAGTCCAGAGGTATGATTGTTGTCAGGGATATTGATTTTTTTTCCCTTTGCGAACATCACATGCTGCCTTTTTTTGGTGTTGCTCATGTGGGCTATATTCCTAATGGCAAAGTGCTGGGACTGAGTAAAATTCCCCGGATTGTGGAGATGTTTTCCCGGAGGCTTCAGATTCAGGAAAGAATGACGCGTCAGATTGCGGAAGCATTGTGGGAAACTGTTCATCCAATCGGTGTGGGTGTGGTTATTGAAGGCCAGCATATGTGTATGCAGATGCGTGGTGTTGAGAAAAAGAACTCATATACCACAACATCCACGGTATTGGGAGAATTCCACGATGACCCGGAAACACGATCTGAATTTTTAACAATGATATCGAAAAAAACATTCGGATAAACATCCCGTACCATGAATATTCCTCTGCTTCTCAATATTGCTTCTGATCTTTACCGTTTTGCGGCTGAAAATCCCCGGATTCCCTCTGATGAAAGGGTTCAGACTTTTTTTAAAAACCGGCCTTTTTTAGGTAAAAGAGACAGAAAGGAACTGGCCCGACTTTTCTGGCATGCCGTTCGCTATAAATCCCGTTTTGAATGGGAAATCGTAAAAAAGGCATCATCTTCCATGGATCCGCTGATTTCGATAGAAGGTTTGATGGTCAGAACCTACAGGGATTTGTATCCGGACGTTTCTGAGGTGACTTTCAATATAGAAGATGAAATCAGCCGGCAGTGGAAGAATTCCAATGTTATGCATGATTCATCGAATATGCCGGATTATATCCGGTATGCTTTGCCGGAATGGATCTGGGAAAACCTGTTGTCTGCTATGGGTTTGGAAAAAACCCGCTGTCTGGCCGGTTATCTGCTAAAAAAAGCCGGGGTACATTGCCGGGTTAATACGCTTAAAACGAGCAGCCGGGAGATAAGGGAAACTTATCCCGAACTTGATTTCACCGCCGGAAGGATTCTATCCGAAGCACTTAGGATCCGTTCAGGAAAAAACCTTCAATCCCATTCAATTTATCGGAAAGGATTGATAGAAATACAGGATGAAGGGAGCCAGCTTGTTGCGCGGTCGGCGAACCCAAAACAAGGGCAGTTGATTATTGATGGCTGTGCAGGAGCCGGTGGAAAAACGTTGCATCTTGCCGCCCTTATGCAGAACAAGGCCAGAATTATTGCAACAGATAAATATCCTGAGCGTTTGGTCGAACTCATGTTAAGAGCAGCAAGAGCTGATGCCAAAATTGTGGTCATGGATCAAAAAGAGGTTTTTAAAACATTGACCGGTCAGGCTGACATTTTGATTCTGGATGTGCCCTGTACTGGCAGCGGCACCTTCAGGCGCCGTCCGGACCTTAAATGGAAATTGACGCCCAATACCGTACGCGAATTTGTATCACTCCAACGGAAAATTTTTGAAGAGAATATACCCTTATTAAAACCGGGTGGTGCATTGATCTATGCAACCTGCTCCGTCTTTGCAGAAGAAAATGAAAACCAAATAGAATATATCTGTAATAAATGGCCGGAATTAAAGCTGGCATCGGTGTCAGAAGAACTCTTGTCTCAGGGGATCAATCTTATTGTGCCATCTACCCCTTTTCTCCGCATTAATCCGGTAGACTATGATACGGATGGGTACTTCGTTGCCAAATTGAGTAATGGTTAATGTAATAGATTTTTAGTTCTGCGTACCGGTGGCCGTAATCACACAACCTTTAAATATTATACCTCTGCTGCCAAACCTTGCATTTTACTATTTAAATACCTATACTTGTATAGACAAGTAGTCAGGATATCATGAAAGCTGATGTGATTATTATTGGTGCAGGTATTGTGGGCTCAGCCTTAGCCCGTAAACTCTCTCAGTACGATATAAAAGTTCTGTTAATTGAAGCTTCTTCCGATGTTGCCACGGGTTCAACAAAAGCAAATACAGCCCTTGTTCATGCCGGGTATGATGCTCCATCCAATACGCTTATGGCACGATTTAACCGTGAAGGACATGCCCTGTTTCAGAACCTGTGCAAGCAGTTGGATGTCCCATATAAACAGATTGGTTCCCTTGTGATTGCTTTTAATGACGACGATGAGAAACAGTTGAATGTATTATTGGAACGTGGCAGACAAAACGGAATCCCGGATCTCAATATTATTAATCTAGATGAAGTCCTTTCCCTGGAACCCAATATTAATCCAAAAGTCTGTTCAGCCCTCTTTGCAGCAAAGGCCGCCATTACCGGTCCATGGGAACTTGCAATTGCCCTGACTGAAAATGCAATGGATAATGGGGTTGAATTATCACTTAATACACCGGTTGATAATATTTCGTTACTCCAAAAAGGATTTGCTGTCAATTATGATGGTAAAACTGTAAAGAGCCCTGTTATTGTGAATTGTGCCGGTATAGAATCGGAAATGATCCATGCAATGATCAAAAAACCGGATTACAGGATTATTCCCAGAAAGGGGACCTATTTTCTTTTAGACAAAAAAGCGGGAGACCATATAAAACATATTGTTTTTCAAACACCGTCAGAACTAGGCAAGGGTGTCGTCTGTTCTCCCACTGTTCACGGTAATTTGATAATCGGTCCCGATGCCTGTCAGAGCAAAGATAAAAAAGACCTTTCTGTCAATCAGGATTCCTTGGAAACCATCCGAAAAATTGCTTTGCGTTCATTTCCCGGACTGGATTTCGGGTTGGCAATAACTGAATTTACCGGTATAAGAGCTCAAAGCAGTACGGGTGATTTTGTGGTACGCCATATCACAGAGATTCCGGGTTTTTTTGAAGCAGGGGGTATCAAATCACCGGGTCTGACAGCTGCACCTGCTATTGCAGAATTTCTTGGGGATCAGATTGTTCAGTATCTGGGTTCCCCTTCACTTAAAACGCACTTTACACCAACGCGCAGAGGGTCAATCCGTTTTGCCGATTGTACCTGTGAGGAAAAGGACCGGCTGATCCGGTCGGATTCAACCTGGGGTCACATTGTCTGCCGGTGTGAAACGGTTACAGAGGCTGAAATCGTAGATGCGATACATCGGAATTGTGGTGCAAAAACCGTTGATGGAATTAAACGAAGAGTCCGTCCGGGAAGCGGCCGGTGCCAGGGGGGATTTTGTCTCCCCAAAGTTATTCATATACTGGCACGTGAATTAAACATTCCACCGGAAACCGTTGAAAAAGAACTGCCCGGATCCTGGATTCTAAAAAATGACGGTTCTTTATGAAAAAAATGTATACAGATGTAGCGGTTATCGGAGGAGGACCGGCCGGACTTGCTGCAGCACAGGGAGCATATGACAGCGGTATTGAAAATATAGTTGTTTTTGAAAGAGGTGATGAGGCCGGGGGTATTTTACGCCAATGCATTCATACGGGCTTTGGATTACGTTATTTCCGGGAAGAATTAACCGGTCCCGAATACAGTGAACGTTTTTTTAATAAAGTATCAAAGACCACTATCAAGATTTTTACATCTGCCATGGTACTTAATCTTAATCAGGATAACTCTTTTTCGGTTGCCAGCCGCCACGAAGGTTTTATTCGTGTTTATTACAAAGCGCTGATTATTGCCACCGGGTGCAGGGAAAGAACACGGGGGGCCATACAAATTCCGGGGGACAGACCTTCGGGAATTTTTACTGCCGGTCAGGCGCAGTGGTTTATCAATATGGAAGGACGCAGGATCGGTCATAATGCAGTTATTCTTGGTTCAGGTGATATCGGTTTGATTATGGCCAGACGGCTGACCCTGGAAGGTTTGTGTGTGAAAGGTGTCTTTGAAATTAATCCATGGTCCACGGGTTTAAACAGAAACGTTATACAGTGTCTGTATGATTATGATATCCCTTTGTACCTGAAAAGGACCGTAATCAATATTCACGGTCAAAAGAGAATAACGGGCGTTACGGTATGTGATGTGGATGAAAACAGATTGCCCGTGAAAGGAACGGAAGAAAAAATCAACTGTGATACCCTGCTGCTTTCTGTTGGACTAATTCCGGAGAATGAACTGTTATCAGAGGCAAATATCCCCCTGGATGCGGGAACTGGCGGTGCCGTTGTCAACCAAAGATATCAAACGATTCGTGAGAATATTTTTGCCTGTGGAAATGCGCTGATGGTGGAAGACCTTGTTGACAGTGTTACATATCACGGACTGGAAGCAGGACGTCAGGCCGCTTTTTTCATTAATATATCTCAACAAGGCACTGAAAAAGAAAAACGTATCTTTTCAGGTGATCTGATACATTCTCTTATGCCTCAGCGTTTGACCGGTAAAGTAAATCATTTGAATATATCCTTTCGTATTCTCCGTCCGGTTCAGAAAGGTATCCTTCAACTTATTACCGCTGATGGTAAAGTTTTTGGAAAACAAAAGATAAGTAATGTCTACCCCGGTGAAATGCAAAGTGTAAACTTTAAGGATATTGAAATTCCTCATACAACGCCTTCCCTGACACTTAGCCTTATGGAGAATTATGGATAAAATTTTTATTTGTACGGCTTGTCCCAAAGGGTGTCCCATACGGCTGATTCCCTCTGATAAAGAAAGTTCGGGATATGTGATAACCGGACACCTGTGCCGACGGGGGGAATCTTTTGTCCTTGCTGAAATGACGGATCCTGTCCGTATCCTCACAACCACCCTCTCTGTTGATAAGTCGAATTCTCAACGCCTGCCGGTCCGCTCTGATATAGGAATTCCCAAAACACTGTTTTTAGACTGTATGAAGGAATTAAAAAAAATCCGGATTTCCAAACCTGTTCAAATGGGACAAATAATTGTTGAAAATATCCTTGATACAGGTGTAAATATAGTTGCATCTCGAAGTATAAGGGAAATGTCCCGGGAGGGTATTCTTGAATAAATTTGACCGGTTTCTTCCAGAATATATTCGAATCTATGAAGAGCTGTATGGCGAAATTCACGGAGGACATTTTTCTGAAGGGGATCTGTTCTACAGTGAACATGATTTGTGTCAAAGGTATCAAGTCAGTCGCGGAACAATCCGCCATGCCCTTGATTTACTTTTTCAGCAGGGTGTTCTGGAGCGACGGCAGGGACGAGTCAGTACGGTTGTCAATACACGGATTGAACAAAATGTTCAGACACTCATGGGGTTTACAGAACTTATGAAAAGGCATGGCCGCAAAGCCGGTGCCATTCTGCTGGAGAAAAAATTAATTGTACCGGATAATAATATTGTTTATATAATGAATTTAAGGACCGGCAATCAGGTTGTAAAAATTATCCGTGTAAGAACCGGGGACGATGAACCACTTATTATTGAACATTCCTGGTTTAATGCCGACCTGTTTATGCCGGTTTACAATGAGGATCTGGAAAATAATTCGATTTACGATTTGTTTCACAGAAAAACCCGTGAACGGCTTGGTATTGCAAAGCAAACCATTGAAATCGGATTTGCCGGCAGCGAAGAAAGCCGCTACTTTGATGTAAAACCGGGAACACCTCTTCTCCTTTTTAAGAGACGGATAATGACATCGGATTTTAAGATATTTCAATATTCTGAAGATCTTTATCGAAACGATAAGGTGGTTTTTTCCATTCAGACACTTCCTTATGATGTAACCCATGAATCCCTTACCATGAATTTAAAGTAAAATACGATATACTTTTTAAGCCCGACTCTCATTTCAAACACATTTATTTGAGTGATTCCCGGCCATATTTTGCGCCCATTTTATTAAAGATTAATAGGTTTTACTTTTTTTTCTTGATCAATATCTTGTATATTTTTATTATGATAATACATCATAGTGTATTAGGTGATGAAAATCACACCGATTGGTGCTGAAAATTCATACCTTTTATCAGACAAGGAGGTGCCCATGAAAACTGCAATGAACAAGATGACAATCCGGCATGGCATTATCCGCTTGCTTTTACTTCTCAGTTTAATGTCTTTATCCATTGCTATTTACACATCACTCTATTCGTCCTTCTGAATCTTTATTTCAAATAGACAAGCTTTGTAACAGACATCTCATTATCTCTAATAATTTTTAAAAGGTAAATACCTGATTGGTACGGACTCATATTCACAGGGATTTCATGATCTCCCGGATTGAGTGTTTTATTCATAGTAAGGATTGACTGTCCCAGCAGATTTATTATTTCCAATTCAACAGTTTCTCTTTTTACAAGCCGTAAAGGAATATGAAACGATGAATTAAATGGATTTGGATATGGTTTGGGACTCACATTGAATGGAACATAAATTTTTTTATGAAGGTGTTCCGTTCTTTCCCCCGAATAACTGTAATCAGTGAGCCAATACGTATATATACCGGATTGTACAGGATAATCCACAAATTGATAGTATCTGCGTTCTGTGGTTGTTCCGCTGCCCTTGAGCCCCGGATCACTCATAAAATTTGCCAGCTCAACCGGATTTTCACTTTCAAATTGCCGTGTAACAATAAAACCGGCATTATCTGTTTCAGATTCGGTATGCCAGACCAGTTTTACTACATAATCGGATCGCTCACTGGTTAAGTGTGAAAGAGAAACAGGAAGTGAATTTTCATAATTTGTTATAATACCCGGGGAAAAGGGAAGCGTTCCGGATAAACTTCCATGGAGGATAAAATCACCGGTTATGGCCGGATTTCTTACCAGTGATTGATCCTGCCCTCCCTCACTGCCCCAACTGAATTGTGCAATCTTTGTTGAATCTGATGTCAGAAGAACTATGGATTCATTTGTATTGTTTAATGAAAGTGTTCCGCCCGATGCGGTTACAATAAGTGCATCAGCCTGGGGAAGATTGGGTGATCCCCCTCCGAAAACAACCACAATGCCTTCTACAGGAATGAGCGTATTTTCAGCAAAAACATGCCTTATCTGATCTGCATCACCAATCATCCAACCGCTAATATCGGCAATTTCCCCGGAGTTATTATACAATTCAATAAATTCATCCTCTGAAGCATGGCGTACACCGTCACCATTTGCATCACCGGATATATCCGTAGCCGGATCTGCCAGAACTTCGTTAATTACAATATCATAAAACCGCAGGGTTTGTTCCGTTGCCATCACCGACCAGACGGAATCTGAACCATCCCACAAATATGAATAAGCCGTAAGAAAATAGGTGTTTCCCGGCTCAAGTCCGGTAATGGTAAGATCTGAGTTCTCTTCATCCGTAATATGTGCAAGGCATCGGCTTCCTTCATGAACGGATGCGGATGGGAAATGTGTATCCGGTGTTGCCTGAACCCCGTCAAAATTTCCCATACTCAGCTCATTGTGTACATTAACACGTCCAAAAACAAAAAATCCATCCCAGTCCACACCTTTCTCTCCGAACGGATTTTTCCAGTTTAAAAGCATTTCCGTACTGCCGGCAGATTTGATGCGAAACTTTTCAGGTAAAGAAACACGGCTTTTTAGCAAACCTTCAATAATCAGATCATAACCCGATCCTTCAAATCCGGCTGAACCGGCATTTGAACTGTTGCCATATCCATACAGTCGAAAAACCACACGGTTTGACTGTTCGGACAATCCGGATAAATCCACAGTGACCTGTGTGGATGTTGTTGTGATCTCCCAACTTCCCAGGTCTTCATGCCATCCGTCAAGACTGCTTCTCAAATGAAACAGGTGGGGACCCGTGGATGACCGTTCAATCTTCATGATTATTGACATTAGTTCCAAAGCACAACCGTCCTTTGGATGAACTTCCCATTCAAAATAATCACCGTTTTCCAGCGCCGATGCCAAATCAGGCTCGGCCCAGTAATTCGCATTGAATCGGTCATTGTTCGGACCATGACTGATCCCCGGGCCCCGACGAATGAGAAAAGAGGAATCTGTATCAGCCAGAAATTCATGCCTGATGACCGCCTCCACCGTTTTCTCTTCACCTGTTCCTCCCGCAAACTCCCATGCCAGAATTGTCTCTCCAAAAAGAAATGTCCACGGCAATAGTACTGTCAGTAAAACACCCGTTAGAATCGATACAAAGAGATTTTTTCCACGTTTCATGATAAACTCCTTTTCTTCAGGTTTTGGGGGCAGAATGAATATGCAAAAAACAAAAACATAAATCAAGATAATATTATATTTATAATATACAAAAGAGATAATTCATTTTGCAGAAGATGTGCTGTATCCATATATTCTTTTATAAAATATTTAGAAATGGAAAAAAGCAGTTCAAAACACATCTGCCCTTTTATATGTTTGAGCAGATACATGAGGGAAAAAAATCATGAGTAGTGCATTTCTGAAAGAACTTTGTTCAGTCTGTCTTTCAAATGATAAATCGCTTATCTACCCTCTTCAGAATTTTGCGGGACAGATTGCAGAAATGATTGGGTTTTCCTTTAAAGAATCCGAAAAAATTCAGCTGGCATTGGAAGAAGCTTGTACGGGAATCATTCAACACTCTTTTAGCCCGGATGAAAAGGGGGAGTATACTATTCGTTTTATTCAGCGGATTGACGGGCTTGAAATTCACTTACATGATATGGGGATTCCCTATGATCCGGATATGGAACCGCTTTATAATCCTTCGGAAGATGTGTTGAAAAATAATCTTGAAGGACTCAGTTCTTTCCTGATTCGACGGACAATGGATGAATACCGTTATAATAATCTTGGGGTTAAAGGAAAAGAACTGGTTCTGATCAAATACCTGAAGACACCGCGTATTGCAGAAGAAAGTCCCGAACCTGTCCAGCCGGAAATTGTCCTTCCCCCGTCTGACCGAAAACCTCCGGAACAGATTGAGTTTTCCATTCGTCCCATGAAATCCGGTGAAGCTCTTGAAGTGTGCCGATGCATATATGACTGCTATGGATACTCCTATGCTAATGAAAACGTATATTTTCCTGATCGTGTTGCTGCAATGAATCTTGAAGGGAAATTGATTTCAGCATTGGGTGTTACACCGGAAGGTGAAATCGGAAGCCATACAGCACTGATTTTTCATGATTATCTGCCCCCGGAAATTGGTATTGCCGTTACAAAAAAGAAATTTCGGGGACAGGGTATTGCCCGTCAGATCAGTGAGTATTTGGAAGATATCATGAAAGCAAAAGGTCATAATGGTTTACAGATACGTGAGGTAACGGCTCATCCCTACACACAGAAATTCTGCAAAAAACTGGGATATAAAGACTGCGGCCTTTTGCTGGGACATTCTCCAAAGTCTCTTTCTTTTAAAGGAATTGCTGATATATTGAAATATAGAAATTCTGATGTGCTGGGTTTTAAATATCTGACTGAACCCGAAGCCCGGACAATATATGCCCCGGTTCATCATCAGAAAATGATGACACAGCTTTTTCATAATATTGGTGTAGACGTTGAATGTCTGCTCTCTAAAAATCCTGCCCCGGAGGAAAAACAATGTATCACGGAAGTCAAAATCCATTCTTTACGTTCTCTTGCTGAAATGTATATCCTGGCCTACGGAAAGGATACTCTGCCGGTGATCCGCCGGGAAATGCGGAAAATTTTTGCCGATGATATTCAGGTTGTTGAATTATATCTGAGTCTGGCTGATCCGGTAACGCCCGCTATTGTTCCTCAACTTGAAGAACTAGGATTTATTTTTACCGGAATTCTCCCCGAAACCGCACAGAAGGATTCAATGATTATGCAGTATTTCAACGGCGTCCATATCAACTATGATGATGTAATCCTTATTTCAGACCTTGCCCAAGAACTCCTGGATTATGTCCGTTGGCATGATCCCTATGATGAAGGGAATACATAGGTTCAATAATACACTTTAATTACAATAATGTTTTTCATATTTGTAATACTTACGAATAGGATTTGCAGAAGCCCTGCCGGATTTATAGATTATTCCGTTAACTGTTAAAGAGAAGGAAGCTTCATGGACTGCAGACAAGATAAAAATTTATCCCGGTGCAACTGTACTTATTCACCCTGCCCCCGGAAAGGAATATGCTGTGAATGTCTCGCGTACCATCTTCAAATGCGTGAACTTCCGGGCTGTTGTTTTCCCGATTCAGCGGAAAAAAGCTGGGACAGGAGTTTTGAACATTTTGCCCGTCTTGTCGGTCAGGGCAGAGTATAAAGCGGGAGATAAAATGGATAAAATCCACTACACTTTGGACAATCTGGATGAATTGTTTCATGAATCGGGCCTGAACAGTGAGCAAACAGCCCGGGCTAAAACCCTCTTCCTGAAACGATTGTCTTATGATGCACACAAATTTTATAATGGTAAAATGCAAACCGTGCCCAAAGCGGCTGTTTTTGGTTTCAACTGGTTCAATGTTTGGTATACCCCGGGTGTATCCATGGTGTCTACTACAATCCGGGATAATAATCTTGAATCCTATGCCTTATCCAACCGGGGAAATCTGGTGGCAGTGGTGAGTGATTCAACACGGGTTCTGGGTGACGGGAATTGCACGCCACCCGGTGGACTGGGCGTTATGGAAGGAAAAGCTTTTCTCATGAAATATCTGGGCGGAGTGGATGCCAATGCCCTCTGTATCGACAGCCGGAATGAAAAGGGTGAAAACGATCCAGATAAGATTATTGATTTTGTCAAAATGCTCCAGCCCGGTTTTGGCGCGGTAAATTTAGAGGATATTTCCCAGCCCAATTGTTTTAAGGTGCTGGATACGCTTCGTGAAGTCTGTGACATCCCCGTATGGCATGATGATGCCCAGGGAACTGCTTCCGTAACACTGGCCGGACTCTTTAATGCACTGAAGCTTGTGGATAAACCGATCGGGGATGTGAAAATCGTTCTTTATGGCGCCGGTGCCTCCAATACAACCATTGCACGGATCATACATCAGGCAGGCGGCGATCCGGAAAAAATGATCATTTTTGATTCAACAGGTTCACTGAATAAGGGCAGGGATGATATCAAAGCGGATGAACGGTATTACCGTAAATGGGAATTATGTCTGGCTACCAATCCTGAAAAGATTCAAACCATGGATGAAGCCATGAAGGGTGCGGATGTGCTGATTGCTTTGTCCAAATCAGACCCGAATACCATTAAACCCCGGTGGATTCAGAGCATGGCAGACAAACCCATCGTTTTCGCCTGTGCCAATCCGGTGCCGGAAATCTATCCGTATAAAGCCAAAGAAGCCGGAGCTTATATTGTGGCAACAGGCCGGGGTGATTTTCCCAATCAGGTCAACAATTCCCTGGGATTTCCGGGTATTCTGAAAGGTGCGCTTTTAGTCCGTTCCCGGAAAATCAGTGATGAAATGGCCATTGTTGCCGCAAGGTCCCTTGCCGGTTTTGCTGAAAAAAGAGGGATTCATCCCGATAATATCATTCCCACAATGGAAGAGGCAGGCGTTTTCCCCTGTGAAGCGGCGGATGTGGCCATGCAGGCTGTGAAAGAAGGTCTTGCCCGTGAAAACCTGACCCGCGATGAAGCTTTTTCAATTGCAGAAAAAGGAATCCGGGAATCCAGAGACCTGGTGCATTTGATGTTGAAAGAGGATTTTATTAAAACACCGCCTCAGGAGATGCTGCAATCAGCTTTTGAATGGGCGGTTGAACAGGTTAAATAAAGCTATCCCAGTTTTTGGGCGGGTTTGCTGAAAATGTCATTCGTTCCCGGCTTACGGGATGTAGTAATGTTAAATCCCTTGCATGGAGTGCAATTTCTCCTTTCTGCCATGAAACAGAGCTTCCGTACCGGCGGTCTCCCGCTAAGGGGAAACCCCGGTGGGAAAACTGAATGCGGATCTGATGATGACGGCCTGTCAGCAGACGGATTTCCATCAGTGACATATTCCCGGATGTCTTCAGACGTTTGAATTCAAGTTCAGCTTTCTTATCCTCAGGATTATCACTCACATATCCAGCAATTTCATGACGACGGATATAATCCGAATACATTCCCTCTTCGGGTGGAATCCCCTCTGTCAAAGCAAGATAGATCTTATCAATCCTGTGCTTTCGAAAGTATCGGCTCAGACGGGATGCGGCTTTGGATGTGCGGGCAAATACCATCACACCGGATGTTGGACGGTCCAGCCGGTGTACCAGTCCTAAAAATACATTCCCCGGTTTTTTATACTTATCTTTAATGTATTGTTTTCCCATGTCCAGAATATTGATATCCCCCGATTTGTCACCCTGTGCCAGCATTCCGGCAGGTTTATTTACAACCAGAAGATGATTATCCTCGTATAATATCATGGATTCATTTATTGACGGGTAATCATTTTTATCCATGGGATATTCTACACAGAAGGAAGGAAAAAGGGAATATCCAATCGTGATTTGTCCAAATACCGGCTGTTTTCTCTGAACTGAAAAGTGTAAATTGAAATCATGAAAAATGATTGTAAAACACTGAATGCGAAAACTGATTTTCTGCGCTGCCTTGAGGATCATGTGATCCTTTTTGACGGTGCCATGGGTACGATGATTTATGAACGGGGTATTTATGTCAACCAATGCTATGATGCCCTGAATCTCCAGAAACCCGATTTGATCCTGGGCATTCACCGGGATTATGCAGATGCGGGGGCTGATGTTTTAACCGCGAATACTTTCGGTGCAAACCGGTTTATGCTGAAAAAACATGGTTTCGAAGAAAATACCGCTGATATAAACCGCAGGGGAGCAGAATTAGCCCGTCAGGTTGCCGGGAATTTACTCTATGTTGCCGGTTCGATGGGACCTCCTCCGGACAGAATGGAACCTTTCGGGAAATTATCGGCAGAAGATATCAGGACGGCTTATCATGAACAGGCGGAAGCCCTTCTTTCCGGTGGAGCGGATTTACTGATCCTGGAAACCTTTTCCGATTTGACCATGATTACCGAAATCATTCATGAATTGAAGAAATTTTATCCTGAAGTGCCACTTATCGCTCAAATGACAGTGGATGCAGACGGGCGGACATTGTTGGGAAGTCCTCCGGAAATTTTTTCTGCCGGAATTGTGAATGCCGGAGCAGATGTTGTGGGTGTGAACTGCAGTCTGGGTCCGAACAGGATGCTTCAGGTGGCAGAAAAATTGATTCAGATTTCACCCATTCCTGTAAGTGCCATGCCCAACGCCGGTTTGCCGCAGCGCGTTGACGGACGGAATATCTATTTTTCATCCCCGGAGTATTTCAGCGAATATACACGGCGCTTTGTTCAGGCAGGCGTACGGGTTGTTGGCGGATGCTGTGGAACCACACCGGATTTTATCCGCAGTATGCGAAAAGCCCTTCAGTCAATCCAGCCCCGTAAACGGATACAGATCACTCCGGTTACATCCGATTATAATCCGGACCTGGATTTGATTCCCATGGCAAAAAAATCCCGGTTTGCAGAGAAAATTTCCCGGGGGGAATTTGTTACAACCGTGGAAATCGTGCCGCCTCAGGGTACGGATCATTTAAAAGCTGTTGAACAATCCCGTATTCTCTTTGAAGCAGGTGTGGATGCCATCAATATTCCCGATGGCCCCAGAGCTTTATCCCGTATGGCTTCAAGCTATTTATCCCTGTTAATTCAGCAGGAAACAGGAGGGGAAGCCATACAGCATTTTACATGCCGGGACAGGAATCTTTTAGGTATGATCGGGGATTTCCTGGGCGCTTACGCCGCAGGGATTAAAAATATTCTGATCATAACCGGTGATCCGCCGAAAATGGGGACTTTCCCCGATGCATCTGCTGTTTTTGACCTGGATTCAATCGGACTGACCCGGGTAGCCTACACACTAAACCAGGGCAGGGATCTGGGTGGTAATATTCTGAAGAAAGCTACCGGATTTTATATAGGTGTCGGTACCAATCCCGGAGCTGTTAATTTAGAGGAAGAAATCCGGCGTCTTGAAGAGAAAAAAAATGCAGGTGCCGAATATATTATGACCCAGCCTGTCTTTGATGCTGAAGAATTTTTACAATTTCTCAATAAAATTAAATATTTAAACCTTCCGGTCATTGCCGGCATCTGGCCTTTGGTCAGTATCAGAAATGCCGAATTTATTAAGAACGAAGTTCCCGGTGCTCACGTTCCGGACATTGTGATGGATAGATTGTATAAAACTGAATCAAAAGAAGAAGCTCGCGAAACCGGGCTATCAATTGCCAGGGAAACCTTGAAAGAATTGCGTCCTTATATTGCTGGCGCTCAAATATCCATGCCCTTCGGAAATGTGAAATATCCGCTGGATGTCCTAAAGGAGGTTTTATCATGAGTAAAAATGACTCTCCTGAGATTATTGTTAATGCCATTCGTCAACAATTAATATGGCTGACCGGTTTGCTGATCGTTTTTTCCGCCTCTTTTTTATTTGCAAGCTGGCGTATGCAAAGTCTGATCGTTCGGATTGCCGCCGGTCTGATCCTGACGGATCTTGCGGCTGCGGCTGCGGCGTTTATGGCATACCGTTTTGCAAGACGGGATCTTCCCATGAGGGACAGAACCCCCCGTTTTATCCGCAGTGAACTTGTGGTTACGTTTATAAGCAGTCTGATTCTCATCGGTTATGGTGTCCGGGTGGCCCTTGATATTCCAGGCCGGTTCCGGGATCCGGTTCAGATAAATCATGATGCTGTTTTTATTCTGACAGGTGCTTTTCTGCTTATCAATATCCTCAGCGGCTGGCTGATGAAAAAAATTCTGAACAAAGGAGGATTTACGCTGAGACTTGTATCTGTCCTTACCATGACAGCCGGCGGATTTTTTATGCTCGAAACAAGCTACAAACACTGGGATCCTGTTATTTCCATTCTAATGACTCTGCTCTTTATAGTTGCTGTCTGGGATGTTTTCAACTCCGTAGCCGGTCTACTTCAGCAGGGTGTCCCATCCGGTATTAAACTGTCCAAAGTTATGAGCAGTTTGAAAAACACGGAGTATGTTAAAGATATTTCCGACGCACGGTTGTGCTGGCAGGATGAAGGATTGCATGTTACAGCTAAAATTGACAGCGATTCACCTTTTAATCCGGTTGTGGGAAAAAAACTGAGGCAAAAACTGTCTGAAGAGTTCGGTATTGATCAATCCATTCTTGAGATAACATATCTTCAGGCTGATAATGATCCTGAAGACAAAGATTAAAACTGGAGTTATTATGGTTCGAATAATCCGCACCACTTTTTCAAATGTTCATGAAAAGCCAACCTTTTCTTCCCAGGTTGTGACTCAGGGAATTGCGTGGGAAAAGGCTGAACTTCTGAATCAGGACGGGGATTGGCTGAATGTCCGTCTGCCTGATGGATATGAGGGGTGGATACAGAATTTCACTACACTGGAAATGGATGATGGGAAGTATGAAAAATACCAGTCCTTGGCACAGAGGATTATGGATTTCCCTTTTGGAAGGCTGATGAATGATAATGGGGAATTCGTTGGCGAAACGGTCATGGGTGGGTGTTACCCCGTACCTGAAGAGCATCCGGATTGTGTTATCCTGCCATCCGGTGAACAGGGATGCGTTCGTGGACAGAAGCTTGAGACGGTTCATACAACCCGTGCACGTGTTGTAGCCCTGGCTGCCGAAATGATGGGCACGGCCTATCTGTGGGGCGGTAAAACGGAATATGGAACCGATTGCAGTGGATTGGTGCAGTGTTGTTTTGGCATAGAATCAATTCTTCTGCCCCGGGATGCCCGGGAACAAATCAAAGTGGTGAAAGACCATCCCATAGCCTCACACGAAGCTCAGCCGGGAGATCTTGCCTTTTTCCAAAATGAAAACGGGCGGATTGTTCACGTGGCAATTATGACCGGACCGGATCAGTTTATTCATTCTTCCGGTGAAGTTAAACGAAATACATTCACTGAAGGTCACCCGCTTTATTCCGAAAAACTAAAGCGAATGCTTGAAGGCGTGTACAAAATGCCGGAAAAATCCAATTAAGGATTTAATACTATAAAAGTAGTTAGTCGGTTTAATTTTTCCCTAAAATAAGCGGTGCTGCCGTTTTAAGAAACGTACCATGATCAATTTCAAGAGGAATAACCAGCCGGTATACCGGAATGCTTTTAAAAACATTAATATAAAGAGATTTCCAACGATCAAATACGTCTGTTACTTTTAAAATGGGATTCTTTCCCATAAGTTCACAGTTGTATTGATGCCATTGAAGATGTGTGTGAAAAAAGGAGTATTCTGTTTTCATCACCTGAAGTGTGGCGTCTGCCGCAATAGGGGGCTCTACCGACTCAATTTTGATTGAAGGGATATCCTCACGCATAAGAATAAAGTACTTATTGAGTTGTACCTTTGTATGCTGAATACTGTCATAAAGAATATCCGGTGAGATTTTTCTCCTTACTTTTGAAGAACCAAAGAGCCTGTACTTTAGATGCCAGGCAAGTTTATCGTGAAAGGCCATTTCACCAAAAATGATTTTTTTAATTTTCTCATTGTTCTCAAGGTTATATCCATAAATTTTAGGAAAAGCCAGATTGGGATAGATAAACCCTTCTCTGTTCAAGACAGAAATATCATCATTGATAAAAGCAAAACTGTAATTCCGGCACATTTCCATTTCCAGGGATGTTTTGCCCACTCCGCCGGTTCCGCCAAGGAGAATTGCACGGCCATCCGGATCGGCTACGCCGGCACTATGAACCGGTGCTAGATCCTCAAAAAAATAAATTGAAGGGATTAGCATGTTTTCGGTTATTATTTGAGCAATTCTTTCCGAGACTGAATCATATTGTATATTGTTCAGTTTTTTCAGATAGCGCATGATAAAATTTTTCTGAAATTTGGGGCGGATTTCACAAACAACCTGGTTTTCTTTATTCTTAGTATAGTGAATCGAAAATTTTGCAAAATGGATAATAAATCCCTGCTTAGTTTCTTCATGAGAGCCTGGATTGCGGGCAATAATATCCTGGTCAAAATGATCTACAATCTTAAAAATAATATCATTTTCTTTTGTGTCTGCATCCGGATATAGTTTCATCAGTTCATTTAGGTTTGGATATATTTTATCCTTTAGTTCAGATTGAATTTTTATTCTGTAATTCCGTCCGAAAATTCGTTCATGAAATGGCATATTAAGCTTCTTTCAGTAATTTTATAAGGGCTTCTTTTCTTTGTTCCTTTGGGAATTTGGTCATGATTCTTGCTCTGGCTGATTGACCCAAGGCTGGATCAGCCTTCAGGGCTTTATGTATTAGATCTGCCGCCAGGACCGGGTCTTTTTTAATAAGGATAAAACCGCATTCCCCGATTGCTTCCGGAATACCGTTAACATCCGAACCAACAGGTATACATTCACAGAGCATAGCTTCACACAGCGTGTTGGGCAGACCTTCACTTAATGAAAACTGGGCATAGACTTTATGTCCACTCAATATTTTCGGAAGATTTTCACGGTTCTGAAAACCAAGTATAAAGACGTTTGATCCAGCATTTTCCCGGATATAATCTGCTATTTTGCCCTCAGGCCCCACAATATGAAATTCTGTTTTAGGGAGCCGTTTTGCTGTTTCTATAAAGAGATCAAGGCCTTTCAGCCTATAACGCTGAATATCTTTAAATGAACCGATGGTCACCACGGAATTTTTTTGTTTTATGTCCCGGGATCTTATCCAAATGTCCGGATCATAACCGGTGGGTATGACAAAAATTTTCCCCCGGAGTTTTTTTACAAAGTGTCTTATTCCTACAGGATATCCTTGTCCTGAACTGTCTGCATATTGATTTTGGCCATGGATCAAAGCGACATCAACCGGAAGAATAAAATCTGCAAATCTGAAAGAGGTTCTGGCACAGAAAGCCCTGAAATTTCTTTTCAGGAAAACACCATATTTAATTTCCGGGATTGCTGTTGCATCATATCCTCCGGAGACGATATATGTTTTTTTTCCGTATAAACGGCCGGCGAGTATTGGAAAAAATGAATGATAATCGGCAAACCAGCAATAAATAATGTCATAGGAAGGGATTTTAAAAATTGAAAAAAAAATTAATCTGAAAAATTCTTTTATAAATGGAATTATTTTTTTTGACATTTTGAAAGAATAATGGGAAAGATGAAACAATTCAGAGAGGATTTTTTCATCCTCCTGAATAAATGAGGCATAATTCACATAGAAAAGAATTGCGGATTTTTTATTTTCTTTCAAAATTCGACTCCTGTAAAATTTACTGTTTCATCTTGTTATTACATACCTTAAAGTAGTGTATAATTGCCTGCAATTAATTGAATGAAGAAAGGAGAAAACAATGAACGGTATTATCTTTTTCCGAACAACCCATTTAGGAGATATCGTAGATTTTTATATCCAAAAATTATATATGTCTGTCTGGCTGCAGCAGGAAGACTGCACCATTCTTCAAAAGGGGAACCTGCTTTTGGGCTTTTGCCAGAGAGATGCGGCCGATACGCAGGGAATGATCACCCTTTTTACTGACAACCGTGATGATGTGGACGATCTTTATAACTCTTTAAAAGATATATCGGATTCACTCCCTAAAATGAATGATAAATATGGGATTTATCATTTTTTCGCCCGGGATCCGGAAGGACGTGCAATTGAAATTCAATGGTTCGGATATCCCCTTCAGTCCTTCAGGTCCGGTTCGGATCTGCTGACGAGCCGCCGGAGTATACGAAAGTTTACCGATGAACCGGTTTCCGATGATGTATTGAGCCGGGTTCTGGATTCCATCCGGTATGCGCCTACGGCAAGGAATTCACAACCGGTTTATTATGTGGTAATTCGTGATTCGCAATCAATCAGTCGTCTGGCCCGGATTCGAAACGGAGCGGCTGTCATCGGTAACGCCCCTCTTGCCCTGGCCGTTATATCGGATCCGGACATCAGCCCCCGTTATATACAGGATGGGGATATTGCCGCTTATCATTTTATGCTTTCAGCCTGGGATTACGGACTTGGCACCTGCTGGATTGGAGATATGGACAGACCGGATGTTAAGGAAATACTTCAGATTCCCGTGTCTCATTATATCAGCACGGTGACACCTGTTGGCTGGCCGGCTGAAAAGCCCGAACCACGTGAAAGACGCCTTGTCTCTATGAAAAACTTATAATAATTTTAAAGTGTATTTTTTAAACAACGCAAGGAATTTCGGATGAAAAAAAGCTTAATTATTACTGCTTTATTTTTTTCTTTCTCTTTAATGGCGGAAAAGCCAGTGCTGGAATACATACCCTATAGGCAGGATGAGATATTTATACGGATTGACGAGAAGCGGGAAGCGGACGAAATTGTCAGTGATTCCGTAACCCGGGAAATTCTTGACAGGCAGGAGAAAGAAGCAAAAAAGGAAAAAGATGATCGGCGCCGGCTTCGCTGGAATATGGCAGATGTGAAAAAGCCTTCATCACCGGCTGTTTTTCAGCAGATTTTTCATTTTGATCCAATCCATCAGGACGCCACCGGTACCTGCTGGTCATATTCAGCCACATCCCTTATTGAAAGTGAAACTGCCCGTTTGACAGGGAAAAAGATCAAGCTTTCCGAAATGCACACGGTATACTACGAATACCTTGAAAAAGCCCGCCGTTTTGTTCGGGAAAGAGGGGATTCTTTTATGGGACAGGGGAGTCAGATCAACAGCGCTCTCCGAATCATGGATTGGTACGGAATCGTTCCTGAGTCCGTATATCCCGGAAAAAAGGGGGAATTCCACGACCATTCTCAAATGTTTAAGGAAATAATCGCATATTTGGATTTTGTAAAAGAAAATGACATTTGGGATGAGGAACGGGTGCTGAATGGTGTAAGAGTCATCCTCAACCATTCTCTGGGTGAACCGCCGATTGAATTTGAATTTTCAGGTAAAACATGGACACCCAAACAATTTGCAACGGAATTTATTGAATTCAAGATCGAGGATTATGTGGATCTTATGTCAACAATGGCTTATCCCTTCAATTCCTATGCAATTTTCGATGTCCCCGATAACTGGTGGAAAGACAGCTCCTATTATAATATTCCCCTTGATACCTGGATGACTGTGCTGAAATCAGCGGTGACTAACGGTTATTCCGTTGCGATAGGGGGAGATATCAGCGAACCGTCTCTTTTTGAGGATAAAGATGTGGCTGTTGTAGCCTCTGTAGATATTCCGTCTAAACTGATTGATCAGGAAGCACGGGAGTATCGTATCTATAACGGAAGCACGACGGATGATCATGGAATTCATATTGTTGGCTATACCCGTTATGCGGGCTGGGACTGGTACTTAATCAAGGATTCTTCCAGTGACGGCAGGGCAGGGGAATTTTTTGGTTATCTATTCTACCGGGAGGATTTTATTAAACTGAAAATGCTGGGATATACGGTTCACAGGGATGCTGTGGAAAAAATCCTGGGCAAATTCTGAGAATTGGATTGTGACGTATTAGCAGGAACCGTAAATTTTCCCGCAGCCGGGCGATTGGCTCAGTTGGTTAGAGCGCTGGTCTCACATACCAGAGGTCACTGGTTCGAATCCAGTATCGCCCACAGTCTAAGATTAAGAATAAGATTAAGATTAAGATTAAGATTAAGATTGAGATTAAGCATCGTGTAATAAGTATCGATTTATTGGGAGAATCCGCCGCCAAGCGAAGAGCGGTAAACTCGGTCCCATGAACACCTGACCTCTTGAACCCTTCAATGTCTAAACGTCTCAACCTCTGAACAGCGAGCATCGCGAGCCTGAACCATTGAGTCTTATAAACTTTTAAAAGTCTTGACTAATTGTATTTATAAAAGTATTTTGAAATTAAGAGGTGTATTATGATTAAACTAATAATTATTCTTATTATTATTTTTACGGGTTGTTCTGTGGATGAGAATACCAGGCTTATTGACGACCAAAACGTAAATATCCAGTTGCTGAAATCGTCCGTTATTGAGGTGTCATCAGCCAATTGTCAGGTGTCGGCAACGGATATGGACACTATTACGGTGGATTTAACGGTGACAGAAACCCTGATCAGCGGAGTTATTCCGACAGTACCCTTTGGAAAAAACAGAAAATTTGAAATATTCTGTTATAACAACGATCAGGAATTAAATTATTACGGTTATACCATCACAAATATTGGAAGTTACACTCCGATAGTAGATATCGTGTTGTACCCGACACAAACCCAGACGGATGTTATCATTAACGGTCATTTTAGTTCAATCCCGCCAACTGATGAAAAAATTGTGTTTAGCGCAGACTGGAGTGGCAGTTATGATATTTACATTATGGATGTAAATGGAACAAATATCCGTAAGATAACTTCTTCATCTTATAAAGATTGTTATCCAAGATTGTCACCAGACAGAAAGAAAATTATATTTAACCGTATTACTTCTAATGATTTTTTTGGTTTTATTGTAGACGTGAATACACTTGAGATAGAACAATTGGATCTTGAAGGATATAACCCACTTTATTTTTTCTGGCATCCCGATGGGAAAAATGTTCTATTCAAATCATTTAAAGACAATAATCATGTTATATTTACTTACAATTTAGAGAATAAAGCACTTGTTGAACTTATTAATAATGGTGCAATAAACCGTGCTCCAGCATATAGCTCTGATGGACAAATGCTTCTTTATCAGTCAGATATTTCAGGTCTTTTTAAATTGTATATTGCAAATGCAGACGGTTCAAATTCCGCACGTTTGATTCCTAATGGATTAGGTGAAGAAAAGGTCCCGCGCATGCATCCTAAAAATAGTAATGAGATTCTTTTTTATGGGAGATACTACAGTCCGACTTCTAATGCTCAGTGGGGTATCTTCTTATATGACCGTCAGACTGAAGTTATACATGACGTTGTTTCTACTAACGGAGTTGATGAGCAATGGGCTGATTGGTCTCCAGATGGAGAAACCATTATTTTTCATCGATTTGATGGTGGTCCTGACGGATTTGGAATATATACGGTAAAACCTGATGGGTCAGTATATAAAAAGCTTTTAGATACACCCGGTAATGAACAAACACCACATTGGCGGTGAAATTAAATATAAATTCTTAATTATTTTAACGGGCAATTTTTATTAATCATTTGCTTTTTTTATATAAAACATTAGAATTTGCAGATTATCAAATAATCCATCCAAACCGCCGGTGTATTATGAATCCTACGATCTTTTCAAGTCTTAACGTCTTAACCTCTGAACAGCGAGCATCGCGAGCCTGAACCTTTGAACTCATAAGCCCATGAACAGCGAACGTAGTGAGCGTCAATAATTCTCTTCCATAATTTCAAAATGTGCCTGGGGATGAAGGCAGGCGGGGCAATTCTTTGGGGCTAAGGTACCTTCATGCAGATAACCGCAGTTCCGGCATTTCCAGACCACCTTATTCTCACGGACAAAAACTTTTCCCTGTTCCAGATTATCATAGAGTTTACGGTACCGGGCTTCGTGAGCTTTTTCAACACGGGCAATCAGTTTAAATGCGGAGGCTACATCCCTGAAACCCTCCTCCTCTGCAACCTTGGCAAATCCGGGATAAAGTTCGCTCCATTCCTCACTCTCACCATCTGCCGCTGCCTTCAGGTTTTCAAGTGTGGTGCCGATTTTTCCTGCCGGATACATGGCCGTAATTTCCACCATGCCGCCTTCCAAAAATTTAAAAAAGCGTTTAGCATGTTCCTTTTCATTCAGGGCCGTTTCTTCAAAGATGGCTGATATCTGTTCAAGTCCCTCTTTTTTAGCTACCTTGGCAAAATAATCATAGCGCATCCGTGCCTGGGATTCACCTGCAAATGCCTTTAGTAAATTTTGTTCTGTCCGCGTTCCCTTGATTGAACCCATTGTATTCTCCTTGTGTTTTTATTAGTCAATGAACACGTATAATATGAATTTTAATGGAAGAAAGGAAGTATGAACGATTGGATGGTTTTGGGTTAAGACATTCCCAAAGATTCGGGTAAGAAATAACAGATGTTTGGTTTCAAGTTATGTAAAGTTGGGATATATGATTTGTATAACATAAGCTCCCCCACCCCGGGGGAAATTTACCGTCATATAAAGACTTTGTCAATTTTATATTATAATTTATATATTCTCAACTATTGATTATCATCAGTAGTTCATAATATGTTCGATTCAGATGTCATTTGCAGTGTCTGAAATATTGTTTATTCACTATTTCAACAGGATTACCTTCTGAATATGGTTGTGTTCGTTAAATGATGTGCGGATTAAATAAATTCCGGAAGCCAGTTGATCTGATGCGATCCTGATCTGATATGATCCGGCTGAATATTCCTTGTTAATTCCTGCAAGCACAAGCCTGCCGGCAAGGTTGTACAGGTCAATACGAACCTTCATGGGTTCTTTCAGTGTAAAGGGGACGGTCAGGACTGCATTAAAGGGATTTGGATAAACCGGATTCAGGGAATATCCGTCTGCCACGATTGCTCCCTCAGCCTCAACCTGAACCTCAGTCTCCTCCAGTACGGTCTCATTCCCGGCGTAATCCACATCCGCAAGGGTGTACACATAGGTCTTCCCGGGTTCCACATTTTTATCGACATAAAGATATTTTGTCGTTTCCGTCGTACTCCCCTGCCCTTTCAATTTGTCATCCGTGGCAAAACTGGCAAGGATCTCTGACTTTTGACTTTCGACTTTCGACTTTCGACTGAGAATAAACCCCTGGTTTTCGATTTCCGCACTCGTTGCCCATTCCAGCACGACCGTTCCTTTGACAGCTTTGGCGGTGAAGGAGGTAAGGGTAACGGGCAAGGAATTATCATTGTTACCGCCCAATGCAAATTCAGAAAATCCCGTCAGACCGTTTGCCTGGATGTAGCCTGCACCGCGGGTCACGTCGGAATGGATTTCCCATGTTCCGTGTTCGTTGTCTCGTTTCAGGAGAATGAGGGTCTCGGGGGACCCGACGCCGTTTCCGCTGATTTTGTCGAAATACAGGCGCAGGGTTGCCGAGAAGGATTCGGCATCGGTCGAGAGTATCCAATAATACGGGGATATATTTGTAACACCGTCTGGAATATTGCCGGAACGACCCTCGGAGAAATAATATCCCGACACCCGGCCGCTGACGCCTGCAGAGGGATTAAAGGTAATTCCGCCTGCACCATCCGTGGAAATGATACTGTTCTCTGTCTCTGCCACAGGATTGCTAAGGCTCCCGGATGTCATGGCATTTTGCCCGGTGAATTCGACAGCTCCGGCATCGGGCGTGCTTTCACTCCGGGCATTGCCGTAGAAGTCCGTGCTGATGCCGCTGACAGGCTGCCCCATATTTGAAGCGGGAGAGGGGGGAAGCACATGGAGATCGATCAGCGTGTGGAACAGCGGATCGCCCGAGAGCGAATTGGCATCAAGCGATGCAGCGGTCTGCCAGTCTCCTAAACTTGAATAGCTGTCCGTGCCGTTGTTGGCTGTCCCGATATAGCCTCCCGTTCCGCCGGCGTACAGCAGATTATAATCCTGTGTGAGGGATGCGTTGGAATTCAAATTCACGGCGTAGTGCTTTTGGGTTGAACCGTCATTCGTTCTCATGTTGGCAAAAATATTGCCGCGAATATCATCCACAGCAGTGACGCTCCGGAAAAAAGCCTGGGTAAAATTGCTTCCGGCCGTTCCGGTCACCGTGCCGCCGATGCGGACGGAGTTAAAACATATCGTATTGGCGGAGCCAGAGGCGTCTGCTATACCCCGTACATTGATGGCATTTACGATACCGTTTCCCAGACTGACCATATTGTTTACCACAGAAACAGGACCGCTTACCAGTGAGATGCCGTTGATCATGGATGCGGTATTTGTTGTTGACTGCTGAATATTGTAAACATGATTCTTCTGAATAATACAGTCCGTTCCGCTGTTTTTATAGTAGATCCCGTTCATTTCAACGGCATTGGATTCGTGTGTGCTTGCCAGGTAATAAATAGCGTTATCCGAAATGGACACATTGTTCGGATTGTTGGAGTAAACAGCGTAAATCCCGCTCAACGCATTGTTGTCGCCGGATGAGCTATTCCCTGCGTTAATGCTCAGGTCGCGGATCGTATTCCCTGAAACAGTTCCACCGCGGTCATTGATATTTATTCCCCGGATTTTTGTATTTGTGCTGGCATAGGGGTAACTCAGGTTTGCAATGGTATTATTGCTGACGGTTGTAGAGCCGGCCGAGGCAATGGAATAAATTCCGTATAATGTGATTCCCCAGCTGTTATTAGCACCCATGATACTGTTGCTCTGGGTCAAACTACCCACCAGGTTATCCGAAATAAGATGGGTTCCCGCATTGGAACTTGAATTATAGATCCCATAGAATTCCCCGGAATAATTGAGCCTTATACCTCCGACGGTATTGTTTTTGATCGTGGCTGGTGCATCACTGGAACCATATGTAATTCCCCGGGCATAGGAATTCCAGGGAGAACTTAAGGTGATGACATCATTGGATTGTGATGAACCGATGATGTTGCCGCTGTTAGTCCCAATCGTAACGTTTCCATAGCTGACTTGAATACCAATAAAAATTGTGAAATTTTCTTTCGGATGATAAATATTTATGTTTGATATAACATTCCTGTCAATGGCGGATATTTCTGAAGCAGAAGCATAAACGTGGATACCCCTGAAGGTTCCGACCCCGCCAGAGTGGGTCCATGCCGATCCGCCGCACTCGGGTTCCGATCCGCCGATATAGTTATTACTGACAGTGCAGGTGCCGTAAATATCAATATACATGGCATACATCGTGGAATTATTATCATTTTCGGCAAAGGTTCGTGCGGCTGTTTGATACAGGCTGTTGCCTGTGATGGTCCATGACGCGTTGCCCCTGCTGCCAAGATATATACCGGAGTGATATCTTTGTGCTGTACCTGCATAAAAATCGTAAATATTGCAGTTTGATATGGTGTTTCCGTCGTTGTATGGTGTAAAGTTCGAATTGTAAGAATATATACATGCACAGGTGTTGCCCTGTCCGTCAATATCGCAGTGGTCGATGGTATTATTGTCGTTTCCGGTGACAGAACCGCTGCCAAAGTGCACCAGTCCATTACCTATACTGGTAGAACTGCCTGAAGGAGCCTCACCCCGCATGATCACATATTTGATCGTATTATTACAGGCATCACCGTTAAAGAACAGGGTTTTATTTGAACTTGATGCCGTGCTGGTGTTGTGAATGGTCAGATCCTTTGTTCCGCTGTTGCCTCCAACCTGTCCGTCGATGGTCACATTGTCAGCACCATTGAGATAGATCATTGTGGACACTGCACCGCTGATGGTCACACCGGCTGTTCCCGGCCGGATCAGAACGGAGGAATAGGAGGCTGCCCCGGAACCGCTCGCGTTCAGTGTGGGAGAGGACGTTTCCGTGACGTTTGACTCAATCAGGATAGTTATGTCTCCGGTATGGGTCCCGGCGTTGATGGCATCAAAAGTTTCCTTCAATGTGTTGTAGGTGGCTGCCGTGGTTCCGCCTGTGGAAGTCAGGGAGATGGGGGGAACGGGTTCGCCGTCGCCAACTCCGAATTCCGAAAAAGCGCTCATCCCAGTGCGGTGCAAAACAGGGATGTCATTGCTTCCGGTTGTGGTGATATGCGTTCCGTCGACGGTCCAGTCCGATTCGGAGTTAGATCTTTTCAAAAGATGCAAACTTGTATAATCCGTAATACCTGCAAATCCGTCCGCTGTTACGTCAAGGGAATAAGTTCCGCCGCTCAGGCCGTTCCCGGATGTGAGGGTCCAGTATCCGTCGGGATAACTGGAAGTCACGTTAAAGCTGCCGTCCCGGACAGGATTGCTGCTCAGATCCACACCGTTCGTGCCCGGATCCGAAGCCGTGAATTCGGATAAAATCGTCCCGCCGGTTGAAGGCGCCGATGTATAGCTGAGATTCACCGGACAATAATCATCAGCCGTTCCGATGGGAAACAGGATATCCGATGCTTCGGAGGCGGCGATCCAGCGCTGGAGATTCCCGATAACTGTGCCAGTTGTCCGGCTGATGGATCCCGTGGAAGATGCGGAAGTCCCTATGGTCAGTGTATTGGAACCCGTTGTCAGATTTCCGGTAACAAGGTTCAGTGTGCCTCCGACCGTTATGCCGGAACTCAAAGTGAGTCCGGCGCTGTTGTTGAGGGTAAGATCATTGACCGCAGCGGGAAATTCCGATCCGCTCACCTGCGCGTCGGCGCCGCTGAACGTATAATTCGCGCCCGCATTCAGGCTTTTCGTTCCGCTTAGCGTTAGCTGATCATTGATGCCGTTTGTCCATTCATATTCAACGATTCCTTTCAATTCCAGGGTTGCCCCTGCAGAAAGGGCAAAATTTCCGTCCCCGTTGATTGTTACGAGATGATCGATCTGAAAAGTCCCCGCCGCAAAGGTAAGCGTATTTCCTTCGGCAATGGTCACGCTGTGTGAATATCCGCCGTCAGGTTTATACAATCGGATGGGAAAGGCATCGGAAGCGGACCAGGACAGATTTGAGCTGACCTGAAGTGCCGCAACGGCAAAGGCATCGGCACCATTATCCGAGCCCGTATTGCCCGTGTACGTACCTGCCGTCCCATTCCGGATATAGGCTCCGAACCCGCCGTTATTGTTCATCGTATTGTTTGTTATGTCTGCGACGGAGTTATTTATATACACACCGTCATAGGTGCTTCCTCCGTTATGGCTGAAAGTACTGCCGGAGATCTCAAGATCCGTCGCCCCATCCGCATATAAGCCGTGGGTTAAGCTGTATTCAGAAATGCTGTTAATGAAGTGTCCGGAGGAACCGGTATGAAACTTGATGTTTGTGTCATAAGTGCTGCTGCCTCCGTAACGGAAAACACAGTAATCAAACGTGGCGGGCCCCGGCCAGATATAAGCACCTATCCAGTCACCCGGCTGAGGATTGCCGGTCGATCCGCTGATGGTTTCGCCAATGCTGTTGTCGTTCATTGAGGTAAAATAGACCTTGCTCCCGGAGGAACCGTTGACATCAAGTGTTCCTTGAACATTTAACTGCGTGCCTGCTGCGAATTTTAAAACCGCACCGGCTTCCAGCGTAAGCGTGCTTTCGGAACCAACATAGAGACTTCCCTCAACATAGTAGGTTCCTGCACTCTTTGTGCCTGAAACGTTACCGGTAATGGTGGTATAAGCAAATGATACCGAGTTTACCAGTAATAACAGCATCATAATCCCAATTCCAGATTTAACACACCGTTTCATGTTGTAACTCCTGTAAGCTAAATGTTAAATAAAAAATTCCCGGCTGTTGAGAAAGGAAGAGATTCACTCCATCCGTAACGAAACCCTGTAGGGATTGGTGTCGCGTGTAATTTTCTCTTTTCTTATAAAAAATCTCTTATAATTAAGAGATTCTCAGGATGAAATTAGATTTAAAATCAAAATTATAAAAAGTAATTTTACAATCTTCTTTTGACACTTGTTTTATGTGACCCAAAACACGTTTAATTGATATAATCAGACTGCTACCGGCTACTTTTTTAGTTGACAGTCGATAGTTGACAGTCGAAAGTCCCCGAACGTCGTTTAGACTTACCGAACCAGGTGTCAGTCAACAGTTGCCTGATCTAATTCAATCATTCTTAATTCAACTCAGAACTCAGCACTCAGAACTCAGCACTCAGAACTCAGAATTCCCAATCTATCGGCTACCAATTATCAATTTATCCGTATATTCCTTTATGATGACTGCCAATATAAAAATACCCGAACTACTTGCCCCTGCCGGCGATTTGGAAACGGCACTGATTGCTTATGAAAGCGGAGCCGATGCGGTTTATGGAGGATTATCCCGTTTCAATGCCCGGGAACGGACACAGAATTTCAGTGAAACAGAATATGGTAAACTGATTACGTATGCCCGAATGCATGATAAAAAGGTCTATCTGACCCTGAATACTCTGGTTATGGACCGTGAGCTCCCGGATGTGGCGGATTTTCTGGAAACCATGGTCGAACTGCGTCCCGACGCTGTGATCGTGCAGGATTTTGGAATCCTCCGGTTGATTCGGGAATTCTTTCCCGAACTCAAAATCCATGCTTCCACCCAGATAGCCGTCCACAATTCAGCCGGTGTGAATTTTCTGGCGGATAAAGGGATCAGCCGTGTAATTCTAGAACGGCAGGTGACACTGAGAGAACTGAGAAATATTCAGGAAAAATCAAAAATTGAACTGGAAGTCTTTGTTCATGGAGCCCTCTGCTGCAGCCTTTCCGGTGTGTGTCTCTTTTCCTCCTGGATGGGAGGCTGGAGCGGCAACCGGGGCAAATGTAAACAACCCTGCCGGCGGCGGTATTATTCTCCCGAAGGAAATGGTTTTTTCTTTTCCACTAAGGATTTATATACGCTGGATCTCATCCCTGAGCTGAAACGCATTGGTATAGCTTCACTTAAAATTGAAGGACGCCTTCGGAAAGGAGATTATGTCCGGCCTGTGGTTGAAGCTTACCGGCTGATGCTTGATGCCCCGCCATCTGATGAAGAAAAAGTGCTGAAAGAAGCCCGGGGAATTCTAAACCGTGCTTCAGGACGGCAGTGGTCTCCGGGATTTGCTACACCTTCATCTATTCAGTCAGTTATTGATCATACATCCATAGGAAGTCAGGGACAGTGGATAGGTCAGGTTACTGAGGTCCACCGTAATGGTTTCCATGCTCTGTGCAGACACAATCTTTCTGTCGGAGATAAAATCAGGATTCAGCCTGAATCCGGTGATGAAGGTCCGTCCCTTACTATTACACTCATGAAAGAAGACAATAAACCTGTTTACCGCAGCTCAAAAAACAAGCCAGTCTTTATTTTTTGTGATAAGGACATTCCTGTTGACGGAAGAATTTTCCGGATCGGTACTTCCATGAAAGGGGCTACCATAAATCCGGCTACCATCCCCGATATTCACGTCCGGATCGGACTTTTTGCCGAACTTGGAATGGAGGGACTCAGGGTACGTATTACGGATCCGGTCGTTGACAGGGAGTTTTTTGCCGGGGGGGCAGTGGAAAATGCAGAAAAGCATCCTCTTACCGAAAGCGACCTTCTTACCGAACTCCAAAAGCTTTCGGCTGATGGTATCGGACTTTTAGACCTTAATATGAAAATTCACGGTGACTTGTTCATCCAAAGCCGGGAACTGAGGAAAATGCGGCAGGAATTGGCCGGGCAGTTAATAGAATTCTTTGGGACTCAAAAAGGTTTGCGGAGCCACAATTTTTTTCTAATGATAAAATCACAAACACATATATCCCAAAATTCACCGGTTAAAACTGTCTATGTCCCTGAAGGTCAGGATGCTCCTGCAGGATTCCGGATATCCCGAGACCTTGACGATCCCGCCCCGGCGGATGAGCGGATTCTTCCCCTGTTCTGTCCCGAAACAAACCTGAATGTTCTGGAAATGCAGATACGGAAGCACATCCATTCAGGCACCCGTCATTTCAGGGTGACCTCGATCTATGGTTTTGAACTTCTGAAAAAGTATAAGGATATATATATTCATAGCGGATTTTCAATTCCAGCGGCAAACATTGTAGCTCTGGATGAAATCGGAGCCTGGGGAGCCCAGACTGTTTTAATCTGGCCTGAACTGGACAGGGATGGTTTTGAAAGTATCCTGTATAAACGGGGGGATAATGCAGAATTATTTACAAGCGGATATTTACCCATACTGATTACACGGGCTGAGATCCCGGCAGAAGGGAATATTCAGGATGTGCGCGGCGGTAAATTTTATATTGTTAAAAAAGGCAATCTCACCTTTCTCTATCCCGATAAACCAATAAAATTAAATGAGTTTTCCGGATACCATGAATTTTCAGACAATTCTGTCGATCCTGAGTTGGATGGAACAAACTGGAATCTGGACAGGGAATGGAAATAAAACAATTTTATAATGTGATCCTACTGGTATAAGTATCGAGTAGCGAGGGCCGAGTAGCGAGTCAAAAGTCAAAAGTCGAAAGTCGAAAGTCAAAAGTCAAAAGTCGAAAGTCGAAAGTCGAAAGTCCCCGAACGCCGTTTAGACTTACCGAACCAGGTGTCAGTCAACAGTTGCCTGATCTAATTCAATCATTCTTCATTCAATTCAGAACTCAGAATTCAGAATTCAGAACTCAAATTTGTGCCACCCGGATCAAATCATCTGTTCTGAATCCCCGTTCCTGTAATTTTTCTGTAAGCCGGTCGTAAAGATCGTCATCCATGGTTTTTTCCCGGCTCAGAATCCATAAATATTTCTTTGAAGTGCTTGTAACGACAGCCCATTGATAGTCATCATCTAGATCGATTATAAGGTAATTGGCGGCAAAGGGTCTGAAAAAACTGACCTTCAGATGACCGTCTGGTTTTTCCGATGCCCTGTACCCCACAGCTTTTGCTGTTTTGAGTTTTTCCGGATTATCGCTGAAAACGCCTGAATTCAGCACATCAATTTTCCCGTCATCCCTCAGGGTGTATTGAGCTGTATTACTGATCAAACCCCGTTCAAACGAATGGTCAAAACGGGCGATTTCGTACCAGAGGCCCGTATATCGCTCCAGATCAAGTTCAGGAACAATATAGTCCAGATTTTCTTTTGCTCTACATCCCCATACCATGAGTATTACCCCCAAAAACATAAGATTCCTCATTAGCATCTCTCGGTATCTTTTCATATAATTATGTGTTTTAAACTGATATAATGTTACGAAATCCCCGAACCGCTTGTAACGAAAAAAATCAGACATCACGAAAGAATACAAAAATAAGGAAGAGTCAGAAACATGATCATAGGAGTCCTGAAAGAACCGGCACATGAAACACGACTTGCGTTGTTGCCGGAATATGTAAAAAAACTTGCTGAATTTAAAGGCCTTGAACCGGCTGTAGAAAAGGGTCTGGGAGAAAAACTTTTCATCTCCGATGAGACATACAATGAAGCCGGTGCTGAAGTGTTGGACCGCGAATCCCTTCTGAAGAAATCAAATATCATTTTTCGAATCAACCCGCCTGAAGACGAGCTTATACCCCGCCTGAATAATGGACAGATATGGATCAGTTATCTGGACCCGGTTGTCCGCAAGGATCGGATTGAAGCGCTGGCTAAACAGGGCGTTACGGCTCTGAGTATGGAATTTATTCCCCGAAGCACCCTTGCACAGAAAATGGATGTCCTCAGTTCTCAGGCCAGCCTTGCCGGTTACGAGGCGGTAATCATTGCCGCCGAACGGCTGAAGAAAATTTTCCCTATGATGATGACACCGGCAGGGACTATTTCACCGGCCAGGGTTTTTGTTATCGGTGCCGGTGTTGCCGGACTTCAGGCTATTGCCACTGCAAAAAGGCTTGGCGCCAGAGTTGAAGCTTTTGATACCCGCCCCGTTGTGGAAGATGAGGTCAAGTCTTTGGGAGCCCGGTTTATTAAAGTGGATTTGGGTGAAACCGGGCAGACAAAGGATGGTTATGCCAAAGCCCTTACGGAAGAACAGTTGGAAAAACAGCGTGAACTGATGGTCAAACACTGTGCGTTATCGGATGTAGTAATCACAACGGCACAGGTCTTTGGAAGAAAAGCGCCGGTGATAATTACAGAGAAAATGATCAAAGGCATGAAACCGGGCAGCGTGATTGTGGATCTGGCCGTGGAAACCGGTGGCAATGTAGAGGGCTCAAAAGCCGGAGAAGATGTGGATATGAACGGTGTGAAAATCGTAGGACTCCGCAATATGCCCGGCCGTGCTGCCCTGGATGCAAGTCTGATGTACAGCGGTAATCTGACGGCTTTTTTAACCCATGTATGGGATAAAGAATCAGGTGTATTGAAAATGAATACAGAGGATGAAATTTTTCAATCCGTACTCATGACCCGTGATGGTGAAATAGTCAATGAATCCCTGAAGAAATTCTGGAGTAAATAAATGGAATTTGTCTATCTCTTTTTTATCCTGATGCTGGCTGTTGTGGCTGGCTTCGAACTTATTGCCAAGGTTCCCGCAACCCTGCATACGCCTCTGATGTCCGGAAGCAACGCCATTTCCGGTATTACACTGGTAGGTGCGATTATTTCTGCCGGTTCAGCAAATGAAACAATGACCATTATTCTTGGTACACTGGCCGTGACCTTTGCCACGATTAATGTAGTCGGCGGATATCTGGTTACCGACCGCATGCTGGCTATGTTTAGAAAGAAGAAAGAGGGAGAGAAAGCATCATGAAAACAGATATTCTGATCAATCTCTCCTATATTCTGGCATCTCTTCTTTTTATTATTGGTGTTAAGAAACTGAGTTCACCCGAAACTGCCCGGCAGGGGAACGGACTCTCATCCTTGGGTATGCTTTTGGCAGTTGTCGTAACTCTGTGGCATAAGGATATTATCGGTTTTGAATGGATAATTGTCGGCATATTGGCCGGTTCGGTGATCGGAGCAGTCAGTGCCAGGATTGTAAAAATGACCGCCATGCCCGAAATGGTGGCTTTATTTAATGGCTCGGGCGGTATTGCCAGTCTGTTAGTAGGATGGAGTGTCTATCATGTTGGCGCTGATCTGTCTACCGCTACGGTTGTGCCGATTATTTTCTCTGTTCTCATCGGGGGCGTAACCTTTAGCGGAAGCGTGATTGCCTGGGCAAAATTATCCGAAGTCATGAATGGTAAACCTCATTTATTCACAGGTCAGCATATTCTGAACGGTCTGATCCTTCTGTTGATTGTACTTTCGGGAATTTTTATTACTCTGACGCCGTCAGGATTTTTTTTAGGAACCGGAGTTACGATGTATCATTTATTCATCGGACTTGTTTTTTTATCCGGAATTTTAGGGATCCTTTTTGTGATTCCCATTGGCGGGGCGGATATGCCCGTTGTGATCTCTCTTCTGAATTCTTTTTCCGGACTGGCAGCGGCAGCGGCAGGGTTTGTAATCAGTAATAATGTACTGATTGTCTCCGGATCTCTTGTGGGTGCCAGCGGAATTATTCTGACACAGATCATGTCCAAAGCCATGAACAGGAGTCTGAGCAATATTCTTTTTAGCGGATTCGGATCCGCAGTAACAGGCGGAGGGACGGCTGCCCAGGGTGATATTAACCCCATTACAGTGCAAGATGCATATCTGATTCTGGAAGCGGCCAGATCCGTCGTAATTATTCCAGGATACGGTATGGCGGTAGCCCAGGCCCAGCATGTTGTCCGCGAACTGGGTGAACTGATGGAGAAAAACGGGACAGAGGTGAATTATGCCATACATCCGGTTGCAGGAAGAATGCCCGGTCATATGAATGTTCTGTTGGCTGAAGCCAATGTGGATTATGACAAACTCCGGGAAATGGATGATATCAATCCGTCTATGCCAACTGTAGATGTGGCCATTGTTATAGGTGCAAACGATGTGGTTAATCCTGCAGCGCTGGATGACGAAAGCAGTCCGATTTACGGAATGCCGATTATTAATTCCCATCTGGCCCAGACCGTCTTCGTATTAAAACGCTCCATGCGGCCCGGTTTTGCAGGTATCGAAAATCCCCTGTTCTTTAAAGAAAACACCCGTATGCTCTTTGGCGATGCCAAACAATCCATACAGGGACTTGTGGCAGAATTTAAGAGTTAGCCGGCTCCCGGCTACCAATAATCATTCCATATGCGGATATCTATAGTCTTTCGGAGCTATAAAAGTCTCTTTGATTGCCCGCATGGAGACCCAGCGCAGGAGGTTCATGGGTGAACCGGCCTTATCATTTGTCCCTGAAGCACGTGAACCTCCAAACGGCTGTTGACCCACAACCGCTCCTGTGGGTTTATCGTTGATGTAAAAATTTCCTGCGGCATGACGAAGCATTTTCATGGCAGTCATAATTGCAAACCTGTCCCGGCCGAATATGGCTCCTGTTAAAGCGTACGGACTGGTTTCATCGCAAAGTTTCAACGTTTCTTCATAGGCATTGTCGTTATAGACATAGATTGTCAGTACCGGACCGAAGATCTCTTCTTCCATGGTAATAAATTTAGGATTTGTGGTGAGAATAGTGGTCGGTTCTATAAACCAGCCTTTTGATTTATCATAACCACCGCCGGTGATGAATTCTGCCTCTTTGGATTCTTTTGCAATATCGATATAACGAGTAATGTTTTTAAAGGCTGCTTCATCAATAACAGCTCCCATAAAAATCTTCAGATTTGCCGGATCGCCCATGGGGATGGATTTTACGGCTTTAATATATTTCTCCCGGATGATTTTCCACAATGAAGCAGGAATGTAGGCCCTTGATGCCGCAGAACATTTCTGTCCCTGATATTCAAAGGCACCTCTGACAAGAGCTGTAATCAATTCATCCGGATCGGCAGATTGATGAGCAAAAATAAAATCCTTTCCACCGGTTTCTCCCACAATTCTGGGGTATGTTTTGTATCGGGCGATATTATCTCCAACCGTTTTCCACATGTTCTGAAAGACTGCGGTTGAACCGGTAAAGTGTATACCGGCAAGATTTTCATTTTCCATGACCAGCCGGCCTACCACAGATCCTTTTCCGGGAATAAAATTGATCACCCCGTCCGGTAGTCCGGCATCTTTAAATAGTTTCATGAGGAAATAGGCAGAGTAAACTGCTGAGGATGCCGGTTTCCAAAGTACCGTATTGCCCATGAGTGCGGGAGACGTGGGAAGATTTCCTGCAATGGATGTAAAATTAAAGGGTGTTACGGCAAAGATAAATCCTTCCAGCGGACGGTATTCCAGCCGGTTCCAGGTTTCTTTGGTATTATAGGGTGGCTGATCTTTATAAATCTGGCACATATAATCTGCATTGAAGTTGTAGAAATCTATCAGTTCGCAGGCACTGTCAATTTCCGCCTGAAAAACCGACTTGCTCTGTCCCAGCATGGTTGATGCATTGAGCAGATCTCTGTATGGACCTGCTAACAGAACAGCCATCCGCTTAAAAATTGCCGCCCGTTCCTCCCAGGGCATTTCGGACCAGCTTTTCCATGCTTCACCGGCAGCTTCGATGGCCATCTCAATCTCTCTTTCTCCGGCCTGATGAAATGTTCCTAACAGGTGTTTGTGGTTGTGAGGCATACGGCATTCGCCCAAATTGCCCGTGAAGATTTCCTTTCCTCCGATAATAAGAGGAATTTCAACGACGGTTTCTTTAAGCTCTTTCAGTTTTTTGTCAAGCCGATCACGTTCCGGACTCCCGGGAGAATAAGACAATATTGGCTCATTCACGGCTGTCGGGACCCTGAAGATTCCGTTACTCATACGTCACCTCATCTGTTTATGTTCTCTCTCTTCTCTCTCAAAACATGGAGCAACTTATGTGTTTTAAGCATAATTATCCATAAAAAATCCTTGGACTTTTAGCATTTCAATGAGTAAGATAAGAGAAAAGAAGATAACAAGAGCAAACAACATGTTTTTCAAAAAAATAAGTTTTACATGTTTAATCATTTGATTCATTGAATGCTGTACCAGTTAATGTTTATGGAGGTTATTATGAAAATTGTTAAAGGATGTTTAATGCTGCTTTTAGCCTTTGGAGTTTTATTTGCCCGGGAATTTGTTGTTTTGGAATTCCGGGAATTGTCTTCCGATTTCAAGGCTCAGACAGATCCTGAATTGGATATGGATATGAATTATTGTGCTGTACTTCGTGTGGAAAGTACACGTGCCGTAGATATTTCCCTGCTTGAAAAAACATACCGGTCTGAGAAAATCGCCTCCGGAAAGTATTATTTTTATATTTCTTCCCGGGAAAAGGCTGTTACACTTCAATCTGCCGCATATGAAGATTTAAAAGTTGATGCCCCAAACAGGGGGTTTAAAGCCGGAACAGTTTATTTTTTGCGTCTGGATACACAGGATGATATTGATGTGACGATTAATGTTGTTCCGGAAGACGCCCTTATCAGAGTGAATGGAAAGCGTTGGATTAATCCCACCAGTAAGCTTGTACCGGGTGTTCATGATCTTGAAATATCCATGGATGGTTATCAAACCATTCGTGGTAAGCTCCGGGTAGATAACCGGCCTGCAACATTTAATTATAGCCTTTCTGAAATTGCTGCCCCACCGCCACCGCCTGTTTCAACACCATCTTCATCTGCTCAGGGTTCGTCAAAACTTCCTGTTGTTGAAGGATATGATGTTCGATTCCAGCTTCAGTCCTGCAAACGGATGCCGGACGGGAAAGTCGTGATTAAAATTCAGGTCATGAATCTCTCTCCGGACGATCAGGATATAAATTTTATTGCTAAAACCCGGTTTTTTGATGATCAGGGCAGGGAATTTGCTGCCAATCTCAGACAAATCGGAAACAAGTCCTCAGGACATTACCATTTAGAACACCGTCTTATTAGCGGTGTACCAACCATGTATACCCTTACTTTTAATGATGTTCCCCGTTCATCCCAATCCATCAGCCTTCTTGAAATTGCAACCGCGGACTGGATCCTGCCGTTAAGAAATATTGCTATAGAATAATATACCTCTCAACCTCTCAACCTCTTAACTTCTCAACCCCTCAACCTGAAACATAAAAGGATAATACAATGACCGATTTGTTTCTCGGTTATCGTGAACATAATAAACTCACGTTGAGCGCAGCGTCTTTACAGCGCCATTTTGCCTGTTTCGGCAGCAGCGGCAGCGGTAAAACGGTCGTATCTAAGGTCCTCATTGAAGAATTAGCCCGGAACGGTATTCCCGTGATTGCATTTGATCCTCAGGGTGATATTGCCAGCCTGGCCCAATTGGGGAATGAAGCTGATCTTGAACGATTCAACGATCTGCCGGAAATCCGCAGGAGTTACGGAGATACTACGGAAGTTTTGATTTGGACACCTGCCAGTACCCGGGGTATTCCTCTGTCTCTCAATCCTTTCAATTTTTCAGCCTTGGACGGACTTAACAGCGAGGAAAAAATCCGTTTTCTGGCGAACGCTGCTAAAAATATCACAGCTCTGATCGGATATGATCCGGGGAAAAATGACGGCAGAGCCGTAGAGGCATCCTTTATAATCATGTTTGAATATGCAGTCGAAAAAAATATCCGACTGAAAAGTTTTAAAGATCTGATTGCCATGATGGATAATCTTCCCGAAATATTGGCAAAAGCCCTGAGCAAGGTAATTGATCTGAAGGTTCTGGATTCTGTAAATCAGAAATTAAGCCTGTATACCGTGGGGACAAACCGACTGCTCTTTGATCTGAGCCGGCCCGTGGGTATTGAGGATCTGCTGGGATTCAACAGTGAATCAGGAAAAACACGGGTTTCAATTATTTATCTTAATACTCTGCACAACCCGGAAGAAAAAGAGTTTGTCATAGCCGTAATTACGGAAATGCTTTATCAGTGGATGTTGAAAAATCCTCTGACGGATCCCGATAAAGCGCTTCAGTGTGCCTATTATATAGATGAGATCGCTCCATACATTCCCCCCGTAAGAAAACCGGCATGCAAGGAAAGCCTGACCGTTCTCTATAAACAGGCAAGGAAATACGGTGTGGGATGTATTCTGTCCACCCAGAACCCGGGAGATATTGATTATAAAAGCATCGCCCAGTTTTCCACGATGGCTTTGGGCAGTCTGTACACACAGCAGGATATTAAAAAGGTTCGCAACCGTCTGGATTCTCTGGCACCCAAAGATGCGGAACGAATTGCGAATACGCTGCCCGGCCTGGAAAAAGGAAATTTTATACTCCTTTCTCCGGATAATCTGAAAGATGTTGTCACTATGAAAAGCCGCTGGCTGGTGACCGAACATAAGGTTCTTACGGAGACAGATATTGATCACCTCACTGATGACCGGCTACGCCAATATTTCCTGAAAAAGGATCTTCCCGAGGACGAAGCGGGCTTACGGGTGAAAACGGAGCAAAGCACCACAATCGAACCCGCAGCGGCCCAAGAGAATGAAATCCTCATGGTTAAAGCCCGGTTTTATGAAAAAGACCTTGGCAAAGAGCTGAAATCCCATTTAGCCGGTGGAATGATCAAGAAAGAAAAAACCGGACAGGCTGTCTTGAAATATTTTCCTTTAATTAAAACCCATATTCAGATCGAACAGAAAAAAGGACTTTTTAAGAACAAAAAAGAGATACTGGACGAAAACCTTTATCTTACCTGGAAACAGATGAAAATCACCAGTTTTCAGAAGAAAAAGCTCAGTGTGGATACAATCTTTGATAAAAATCCCGATAAAATCAATGATATGGATGACATAGGCGGCTTTCAGGCTGTTCCCAAAGGTGAAATTGCCACAGATCTAAAGCTGGAAAAACTCAAACCGGATGAAAAAAGTATCCGCCATACCATTGAAAACAAATACGGCGTGGAATTTGTCAGTGCCGAAATTCTTCTCTACCCTTATTGGGAATGCACCATAGAAAGCAAAAAAGGGGACAGCCGGCGTCTGGTATATATTGATGCCGTCACCGGATTTACACTTCCGGAAGAAACAATGAACGAGTTGAGAGTGGAGAGTTGAGAGTGGAGAGTAAAAAGTATTGAGTTGGAGTTTTGAGTTTGGTGCAGCGAATATCCAACATTAAAAAGAACTCAATTGTAAATAATGTTTCGCAGTGTATACAAAACAATCATTAGATATCTGACAACATTTTTTAACAGAGAATTAATATATAATATATAATATTATCTTGCACAAAAACGCAAATCAGATTACCTTACCCCCGGGGTGGGGGTGATCATATCGAGAAATCTGTATATTGTAATCACCATATTTTAATACTATAAAATGAAATCAAATCTGCTTTCACATCGCTTGTTTCAGTTTTTGTTTGTTTAAAATTTCCGGTTTAATCGTGTCTAAAAAGAATATATATTTTTCTAAGTTATATGGTTTTTATTCATTTTAATATTTATATCCAAATCTCCACTAAGAATGAGAACTTCTTGCTCTCATCGTCAATTAACCACCTCAACTGTAACCTATGTCCTGACACACACACATTGTTTCGACTTTCTGACTTTCGACTTTCGACTTTCGACTTTTAACTTTTGACTTTCTCCCCCCCCCCGACCCAATTCATCATTCATCATTCATCATTCCCCATTCAAACGCCTTCAGATTATTCTCAATAATTTTATCATGTTTATCCTTAAAAAGCTCCTGTAATCCTTCTTTCAGGTCTTCCGAAGGGAGTCCAAGGTGTTTTGACGCAGCCCCCAGCATGACCATATTCACGGAGCGCGGTGAACCGGTTTCTTTGGCTATTTGATCTGCATCAATAATCAGGTGGTTTTTTATATTTCGGATTTCTTTCCGAATCCGTATCTCTACCGGATAGTTAGTGATATTTATATATGGTGTGCTGTTGGTGATTATCCATCCCGCCGGAGATAAATATGATAAATAGCGAAGAGCTTCAAGCGGTTCAAGGGAAAGGATCAGATCTGCTTCACCCCGGGGAATTAAATCAGACCAGACCGGTTTGTCTGATATTCTCAGGTGGGATTGCACATCACCGCCCCGCTGTGACATGCCGTGGACTTCCGCCTGTTTCAGAAAAAGGTTCTGTTTCAGCGCCGCATATCCAATGACTTTTGCTATGGACAGAATTCCCTGTCCGCCCACACCGGCCAGAATAATGTCCCGTTTCATCACCGGCCTCCTTTCCGTTTTTTTCCAGCCAGGTGTATACAAGGCCGGCGGAAAATAACTACCGATACACCTTTATACTCAATCTCTTCTTTTAGTGCATCCTTATTTTTTTCCAGTTCACGGGTAAGAGCCATGAGTTCACGAATATGTTCTTTTTCCACACCAAGAGCTTCACACACTTTTTCTATTTTTCCTGAAATCACCGAATCCTGCATACCCGTCATGGCGGTGGTATCGTTATCCAGAATAATCAGAACCACATTGCTTTTCCGGAACACGGCGTCTGCAAGTCCTGTCAGACCGGAATGTCCGAAGGTTGAATCCCCGATTACTCCCACAGAAGGAAAAAGTCCGCCTTCTGCCGCTCCTACGGCCATGGTAAAAGATGCTCCCATATCCACACAGGTATTAACGGCATTAAAAGGAGGTAAAAATCCCAATGTATAGCATCCTATATCGGAAAACACATGTCCCGGACCATAAGGCTCAAGAGCTATGTTTAATGCTTTAAAAGAATCCTGATGGGGACATCCTGTACACAAAGCAGGGGGCCGGGGAACCATGAATTCAGGTTCTTTATATGTCTGTTTCAGAGGGAGTCCCAATGCTTTGCGAACCTTTTCCGGATTAAGTTCACCGTCCCGGGACAGCGTTCCGTCCAAACGGCCTTTAACAGTCAACCCTTCCGCACCGAAAAACCCCCTGATCATTTCCTCTGCAACCGGCATACCTTCTTCCAGAATCAGGAAGATATCACACCGGGAGCGGAGTTCATGAAGTAATTTTTCCGGCAGGGGATACTGACCGATCTTAACGACGGGATAAGGACATTTACCGTCCGGAAAATTCTCCATGAGATAATTATGTGCCAGTCCGCAGGCAATAATCCCAAGGGAATAATCCGGTCCGTCCGTAAAACGGTTGAAAGAAGATTCTTCCGATGCGGTCAACAGAAGCTTCTGCATCTCCAGCAGTTTCCGGTACTTTTTTCGGGCAAAAGCGGGAAGCAACATGAATTGATTGGGATCTTCAGGCAGGGAGAGCAGGTTTTCCGCCTGAATTGCCTTACGGGTAATGAGTGATCGCGAATGAGCAAGACGGGTTGTCAGGCGGACCATGACCGGCAAATGAAATGTTTCCGAGAGTTCAAAGCCGGTCAGAGCCATATCGTAAGCTTCTTGCTGGTTTGAAGGTTCCAAAACAGGAATCATAGCGAATTTTCCGTAGAAGCGGGAATCCTGTTCATTCTGGGATGAATGCATGGACGGATCATCGGCTACTGCCAGCAGCACACCCCCGTGTATACCTGTAACGGCACTGTTCATAAAAGGATCCGCCGCGACATTGAGTCCCACATGCTTCATTGTTACAATAGCCCGTTTTCCTGTATATGACATTCCCAGTGCCGCTTCAAAGGCTGTCTTTTCATTTGCGGACCAGTCCCGCTTCACTCCCCGTTCTACCGCTTCTTTATTTCCCTGAATATATTCAATAATTTCTGTGGACGGCGTGCCCGGATACCCGAAAGCCCCGGACAGTCCCCCGTCCAGCGCCCCCTGGGCAAAGGCTTCGTCCCCCAAAACAAGTAATGGCTTCATGGACTATCCTTGTAAGTTTATATCATTCATATCTGATTATTTAACTCATATAGGGAATTTAGATGTTTTTAGAGAAGAGTTCAAATAGATGGTGTGAGGCGGAGAGGCGGAGAAAGGGAGAGAGGGATTTACTCCTGTAGGGACGCTGAGCTTTTCGAGATGTTTGAATCTTTGCCGGTGGGAAGCGATCCAGATAAAGCGTAGTGCATCGGGAAGTCCCTGAATAGCGAACGAAGTGAGCCTTAGAATCTCAATCTCTAAACGTAACCAAATCCGCCATCTCTTTCCGTTTCTTCGGTTTAGGCGAATCGGCAGGATAACCGACAGTGATTAGAAGGGCAATCTTTTTTGATTTGGGGATGTCAAGGATCTTACGGATTTTCTTTTCATCAAACCAGCCCAGCATGCAGGTCCCCAATCCCAGCTCAGCAGCCTGAAGGCAGAAATGTTCGGCAGCGATGCCAATATCAATCAAATTGAAAGGCGTTCCCTGAAGTCCGGCTCCGGCCTGGACAACCACATTCCCTTTGGTCATGATTACTGCCACTATTACCGGAGCCTGAAGGGCAAATTTGTTAAAGGGAAAAAGTGTTGAAAAGGTACTTTTTGCGACCTTCTCACGAATTTCGGTTGTCTGAATGATAATATATTCCCATGGCTGGGAATTTGATGCGGAAGGTGCCAGCCGGGCGGCTTCAAGACAGGTTTTCAGAGATTTTTCAGGAACAGGATCAGATTTATACTTCCGCACACTGTAGCGGGTCTTTACAAGATTTAAAAAATCCATGCTTCCTCCTAAAATCGGGTATTTCAGCGTCCCGTGCTTCCGAACCCCCCCAATCCCCGGTCCGAGTCACTCAGGTCGTCCACTTCAACAAGTTCCGGGTGCTTCGGTGTTTGAAATATCAATTGGGCTATCCGGTCCCCCCTGTGTATGATAAAATCCTCCTGAGAAAAATTCGCCAGGATAACTCCGATTTCATTCCGGTACCCCGCATCCACAGTCCCCGGAGCATTCAGACAGAAAATGCCGTGTTTCAGAGCCAGCCCGCTTCGGGAACGGACCTGAATCTCCATTTCTTCCGGCAGTTCAACGGCTATGCCGGTTTTAACCAATGTCCATTTGCCTGCAGGAATAGTTAAATCTTCAATGGATGTCACATCATATCCCGCATCATAACTGTGCTGGCGGGAAGGAATATTTGCATGGGGGGATAAGCGTTTGAATTTGACAGTACTCATTTGTCACACTTTGTATAACCGCACTGGACACAGAATTCACAGCCGTTTTCAAATTTCAGGGCTTTAGCGTTACACTCGGGACAAATTTTAAAAGAGGCATCACTTACTATTTGATCCTGTTTGTGTTTGGCGGCACCGGTTTCGATGGGGATACTGATCTGTGTATCATTTTTCGGACTGTCTGGTTTTACCATCCCCTCTTCCTTAAAAAAGCGTTCGATAACATCAGCCACTTCCGAGTAAAAAGAGTGGATATATTTCCCGTTCTTAAAATATCCGCCGTTGGGGTCGTAAATGCTCCACAATTCTTCCAAAATGAAATAAGGATCGCTTGCTCTGCGGAAAATTGCAGAGATTAGACGTGTCAGAACGGCATATTCGGCGGAATGAGTCAAATCCTTGGAATTAATGAAAATCTCCATGGGACGTTTTTTACCGTTTTCCCAAACATAGCTGAGAGTGATATAGACACTGAATTTGACAAAGGGGCTTTTTACCTTATAGACCTTTGCATCCACAACATCCGGCCGGAGAAGATTTGTGGACGGCTGAGGGCGTGGTTGTTGAACAGCAGGTTTGTCAACCGCCGGTTTTTCTTTAGCTTTTACTTCACGGATTTTAAATTCACTGTTTAACGTCAGCATCACACGACCTCAATATCTTGATTGTTCTTTATACCCAACTCCCTGAAATAATGGAAAGGTGTTGTCAGGGTTCCGTCAGGCATTCGCATCACTTCATCCCCGAAAAAGACGCGTTTTTCCTGACCGGCTTCCACCTCAAACTTCTTTTCTTTGAAAGCCTGAAATTCGGATGGCTTATTGTCGGCCGTCAGAATGGGAAAACGGCTTCCGTCCCGGTAGACTGTTACGCCTTTCAACCCTTGTTCCCAGGCTTTCAGATAGATATTCGAAATTACCTCGGGCTCAATGTCTTCTGACAGGTTGATTGTTGAAGAGATGGAATGATCTACATATTTCTGGCAAACACTCTGAATTTCGATACGTTTGTCCGGTGAAATATGATGGGCTGTCCGGAAAAAAGGATCAGGCAGAAATTTCCGCAGATCATCTTCCGTCTGAATATCCGCAACCTTATCCGAGAGTTCATATAGATCAATATAGGCCTGAACGGAGGAATGGAAAACTTTAAAAAGCTGATTGTCAAAAGATTCAGCACGCCGGGTATAAAAAAGTGCAAAAACAGGTTCAACGCCACCGCTGACACCGATATAATTCTTTTTACCGACGGTCACACTACGGATTATATTGCTGATGGTTCCCGTAGGCGCAATAGACGTAATGGCAATATTCCGGATTCCGTGCTGTTTAATGTGTTCTTTTACTTCCTCGCTCAACGCTTCCCGAAAGAAAGGTCCCCGGGCATAATCTTCATATTCAAAAATATCGGACGGGGCTTTCTCTTTAGCCAGCATAGAAGATGCCATGTAAGCCTGGTCGTTGATAAACTTCATCACCTTATCCATCAGTTCTACACCTTCCGGACTGTCATAGGGGACTTTCAACTGATAGAGCATATCGGCGATACCCATGATCCCCACACCCAGACGCCGGGTTTCTCCGGCCGCGTCCCGCTGTTTCTCAAGAGGGTTGAGAGACTGGTTCCAACTGACAACATTATCCAGGAAACGGACTAGATTATAGACTGCTTTTTTAAGTATATCCCATTCAATAGCCGCTGAATCCATAAAACCATTTTTCACAAAACGGGCAAGATTAATGGAACCCAGATTACAAGCACCTCCGTCCTCCAAAGGAACTTCCGCGCAGGGGTTTGTGCAGATAATGGGACGCCCTACATAATTGGACGGGGAATATTCACTCATCTTAGACCAGAACATAAGACCCGGTTCGGCTGTGCGGTAATTTGATTCGATTAATGTATCCCACACATCCCGTGCTTTAACCAGTTCGCGGATTTCCCGGGTTTCATCCGAAGCAAAATAGAGAAGAAAATCACCGGTGTAGTGAATAGCCAGCTCACTGTCCTGTTCTCCGGTATCCAACAGATAATCGCCAAAGACATCCCTTTTCACTGCATCCATAAGGTCAGTTCTTGGAATAACTTGACCAAACTGATCTTCCATCCATTGGCTGAACAGGGCATAGCTGTCGAAGACCTGAAGTTCTTCATAATCACGAATATCTTTATTAGGAATTCCAAGGGAATAAAAATACCCGTCCTTTTGATAGGCTTTCATCAGCCGCTCTTTGTTCTTTTTCCGATAGACGATAATCCGGTCTCTTCCGTATAGTTTTTCTTCTTTTACAGCCTTCATAAACTCATCGGTGACCTTAACGGATATATTGGCAAAGCGAATTTGTGTATTTTCAACAACTTGTTTTTTGATCATATCCAGCTGGGGTTCGTCAAATTTTCCGGACCAGCGGCACTGTTCCACAATCTGCTGGGAAACCCAGTTAGGTGTCTTTTTCACATTGAGAAAGTGAAAAATATCCGGATGTTTGATGTCAATAGTCAACATCAGGGCGCCCCGCCGCCCGGACTGGCCGATGAGCCCCGTCGTCATAGAGTAGAGCTCCATAAAGGAAACAGCTCCCGTTGACGTATCCGCCGCATTGTGAACTATCGATCCCCGGGGACGGAGAGGTGTAATATCCACACCGATACCACCCCCATATGAATAGGTACGGGCACATTCTGCCGCCGCTTTGTAAATGGCTTCAATATCATCATCCTCAATCTTGGTCACAAAACAGTTTGCCAGAGTCTTCAGGCGATACAGATCTCCGGCACCGGCCAGAACTCTTCCCCCCGGCATCCAGTACCCTTCATACAAATCTTTGTAAAATTCTTCAGCCCATTTTTTCTGTTTTATCTTTGTCGTTTCCTGGGATGCAACAAATGATGAAATCCGGCAAAAAACATCCTCCGGACGTTTTTCAATCAACTCGCCGTTAATATCTTTGAGAAAATATTTCTTTTTGTAAATACTGTTTGCCAAATCGTTTCCGCATAAATAGTCCGGATGAAGAGGAAGCTCCTGCTGTTCAACTGCTTCCTTAAGTTGTGCGTAAATCATTTTGTATGTTTCTATCTTCTTTTCTCCAACCAGACGGGCAAGTTTACCCTGATGCAAAAACATTTTTTCAAACATAAGAACCCCGGAACCTTATTGAGTTGACTTGTTATTGTCGGTATTTTAACACAAGATATTGTGTTTACTTATCGGTATGATACAATATAGAGAAATTAAAGTCAAAATTATTTTTTAAAATTTCTTCCAGATTTTCCTTGTTTTTGGCTAAGTGACTGATAACTCTTAAAGTAGACGGAAAATTTATTTTATTCCAGACTTGTTAAATTAAGACATCCCGCTTAATTTTACACTCGGAGTATTTATGCTAACAAATTTTCGTTATAAAAACTGGGTAAGACTCTTAAAATCCAAAGGACTCATAAACCTTCCGGACAAACCTTTGAACTGGGATTCTATTAAAAATTACAGCAAATCTGTTTTAATTTCTCTTCCCAATGACAGCCGGCACATTCATGTTGTCAACCATTATCTTGGTAATATTTTAAAAACTGATCGAAAGACTCAGGTATCTGTTCTCATACCATCCGAATTTGCTGATTTTATTCTCGGTATGCGGTTTTATCTAAATCACATTGTTCTGCCCCCGGTAAAACCCCTGAATTTCCCCGTGACGGAAGATATGTTGCCTGAAATGCCGGCAGAGGACTTCTCACTTTGTATTGATCTTAATGAAGATCCCTTTATCCTGTCTCACTATATTATTGCTACCCGGGGTAAAGAAATTTCTCTTGGCTTCCACAATGACTTTACCGATCCCCTGTTTACAATGACATTGAAAACATCCGGCAGAGCGTCCTACGATAAAGGGTTTCAGTCCCTTTTAAGACTTACCGGTCTTGAACAGTAAGCAGTTTTTCTTATTCAAAAATAACTTTTTTTATCCCGTAGACGATTTTTCAGAGAAAATATTTTTCATGTGGATACTGATTTAAGAATTAAATGAAAACATCAGGGGGAAGTAATAAAAAAAAGATTGCATTAGACCCTTCGGAAATGTAGATTATCGCCCAAATTGTTAGGAGAAGCGTGTATGAAAAAATATTTTAATGAGCTTGTTTGCCCCGAATGTGAAGAACCTCTCACGGCTCAAGACCTTCAGGAATCTCTGGTATGTCCGCACTGTAAAAAAAGACTCAGACATCCTAAGTATATTGAATTCCTGGAATATCTGGTTGCACAGGGTATTGTAGATGATATTGATTTTTTCGATACGGACCTGTATGGCAGTGATTTTATGAAATATGAAACCAATGAGTTGGATGATGAAGACATCGCAGATGTGGAAGCTCCGCAAAAACCCGGTGGTTTTCTTTCCAATAATATGATGAGTGTTGAAGAGGAATATATCAAGGATATTGAAGATGATCAGGATGTTCAGGACGATTATACGGTTTTTGATCCTTCTGAGATCGACAATATGTCCGATGATGATTCCGGTACCGTTGTAGATGATGACGATTGAGGTATACCATGAACGATGAGAAAAATCCTAAATCACAAAAAATGGAAATAAACCTGAGTGAACAAAAGGCTTCAGGTGAATATTCCAATCTGGCTATAGTAACCCACTCGCCTACGGAGTTTATTCTGGATTTTTGTCAGGTCCTGCCCGGAATGCCCAAAGCAAACGTAGCAGCAAGGATTATTCTGAATCCCCAACACGCCAAGGCCCTGATGAAAACACTGGAAATTAATATCCGTCGTTATGAACAGACTTTTGGTCAGATTAAAGAGATCAGTCATCCTCAAAACCAGACCATTAATATGAAGCCTAAAAAAGATATTATTAATTAACAGTAAATCTTAAATTATTTTTTATGTATCAGGCGTCGTTTCGACGCCTTTTAGTTTGTAAAGAATTTGTCGGTACAATACATACTGCCAGGCAGAACAAATAACCCACGCTATGGTTATGCCGTACAATACACCAAATAAAACATCAGCAGGATAATGACGTCCTACATATACACGGGAATAAGATACAAGAAAAACTATAAGCCACGGTAAGATCCTTCTTTTCCTGTAAAAAAACGTCAGAACAAAGGCTATTGCTGCAAAATTGGCTGCATGATTTGATGGAAAAGACCAGCGCCCCCCGTACCCGTCAAGCAATCGGATGTGGGTCAGTGTCCTGATTTTTTCCGGTGTCAACACCAAAGAATCCTCCAACGCCAGGACTTTATTTTGGAGCAGGGTCAGGGAATCCTTTCTTTCCGGAGCCATGTTTTCACCGGATAGTATTAAATAATCATCCAACTGCTCTTTCAAGGGAATATACTCCCGCATAAGACGGCTGGGGCGAATTCTTTTTACCGAAGGCTTTATTACTTTAGCTGCAGTAAAATCTGTCAATCCTACAGATAATATGATTAACAGTATTACAGTTCTTCCTTTTCGCTTTCCTTTTATCAGCAAGAAAAGAAGAAGGAAAATCCATAAAGGTATCCATGTTTTTGCTTCGGTAATAAATGGAAAAAACCAGTCACCCAAAGGATGGATCCACATCTGGTTGATCATCCTGAAGAGAAAGAGATCGATTGATAATAACATGAGACTATTCTTCGAAAGAGAAATCTTCGTCTGTGGGAACTGCTGCTTTTCCCGTTCCATTAAAAATCAACTTATCCTGTCCGTTGTCCTCTTCTTCCGGAATATCTTCCGGTTCTTCTTCTTCAGTATCAAGGGGCAGATTCAGAGATTCTTCCAGCTCCTTCTTCAGTGCCAGATACTCATCCTCTTTATCAATAAGTTTAAAAGAAGAGGTCAGTTTAGACATTTTTAACTGATTCATAATTTTAGCGGACGGGAAAACCAGAATACATTCACCCTCTTTTCCCATAGAGTAACGCCGGGCAAACAATAAGGCTCCCAGCCCGGTACTGTCCGTCATTTTAACCGAGGATAGATTGATAATAATTCTTTTTATATCTGCTTTCCCTAAGGCTACGGTCAGCTCCCGCTTAAACCGGATTGTACCCAGTTCATCCAGAAGGACATTTTTGGGTTTGAAGATTATCGTATCACCATAAAATCTGCTCAGAAAATCCATACTTATCACCTGTCTTTGATTTAACAGTTGGAATTTATGATTAATTCCTGAATTAATTCAAGGAATTGATGTGCTTTCTGTAATGATATCCGAATAGTTTTTTTTAACTTAATCCATTACTATGACCGGAGTTTTTTCATGACAACAATATTTCTGACAACAGGATCTGCCCTGATAATTATTATTCTGCTAATTTTGATTCTGATCCGCCAGAGGCCAAAGCAGCTTGAATCCGTTATCCGGGAGGAATTTTCACCCCTTAGGGATTCTTTCATTGCACTTCAGACAAAGATGGAAGACCTGCCGGATAAAACCGGAGCATTTCTCAGGGAACATCAATTAAAATTATTCGGTGAACTCACGGAACTTTTGCATAAACATCAGATTGAGTCCATGCGGCATATCAGCGCATTTCAGGAACAGTTAATCAGTGTTACAGGAAAAAGCAGCAAACAGTTGACTGAAGATTTCGGGCAGTTCAAGGATAACCTGAATCAGATTCTCACCCGAAATTTTGAGAAATTAATTGAAACAACAGAAAACAAACTGAACCAGATTGACAGAAAGGTCCTGGATAACCTGAATGAAGGCTTCAAAAAAACAAATGAGACATTCAACAATGTGATTGAACGGCTGGCTAAAATTGATGAGGCACAGCGTAAGATCGACAGCTTATCAACCAATGTTATTTCTCTTCAGGATATTTTGACGGATAAAAAAAGTCGGGGGATTTTCGGTGAAGTTCAACTCCATCAGATATTATCAGCGGTTTTCGGGGAAAAGAACGATCAGATTTATCAGCTTCAGCATACCCTTTCCAATGGTCTGGTGGCTGATGCGGTTCTCTTTATTCCGGAACCGACGGGGATGATCTGTGTCGATTCCAAATTCCCGCTTGAAAATTTTAAGCGTATGATGGACCGTTCACAGGACGAGCTTTCACTAAAGCGGAGTTTGGATAAGTTTAAGCGGGATATCCGGAAGCATATTGATGATATCGCCTCAAAATATATTATTCCTGCAGAGACATCGTCCCAGGCTATTATGTTTCTTCCGGCGGAAGCGATTTTTGCCGAGTTGCATGCTTATCACTTTGATCTTGTGGATTACTCATGGAAAAGAAAAGTCAGTATGGTTTCCCCTTCCACATTTCTTGCCCTTCTTAATACGACCCAGACTGTGTTAAATGATATGAAACGCAAGGAGTATGCGGATATAATTCAACGGGAAATCACAAAACTTGCGATTGATTTTAAACGGTACCGAACCCGGTGGGATAATCTGACCAAACACATTGACACGGTTCAGAAAGATGTTAAAGAGATCCATACGTCCACTGAAAAAATCAGTAAATCCTTTGAAAAAATATCCAATGTGGAAATTGATGAAGGAGAAGATGCTCCGCCTCAGCTAAAAAACGGATTAAAAGAAGGATCCCATATTCTTTGACAGGAATCAAAACCGAATTTTTGCATAAAAAGTTCGATTATCCGGGTAAAAACAGCTTCATTAGGGGGGATTTTAATGTTTTCCTTTTCAAGGGATGTAACACCCCTGCCCTGAATACCGCAGGCAATAATGCCTGTAAAAAGAGACAGATCCGGTTTGATGTTTAAAGCAAATCCGTGCATGGAAACATCATGCATCACCCGTAAACCGACGGCACAGATCTTATCTGCCCCGATCCAGACACCGGGATAGCGGGGATCCCTGTAAGGATTAAGTCCGAAATCTTTCAGGAACTGAATTATCACTTCTTCAACTGTTCTGACAAACACCCGTGTGGAAAAACCGAGCTGCCTGTAATTAAATATGGGATATCCAACCAGTTGTCCCGGTCCGTGATATGTAACATCGCCTCCCCGGTCCACAGGATAAACAGAAACCCCTTTTTTCTTTAACATTTCTTCATCATACAGGATGTTTTCCCGGTTGCCATGGCGTCCGATGGTATACACATGAGGATGTTCAAGGAGGATTAATGTATCGGAAGTTTTACTGACCAAACGGAGGGAATGGATCTTCTTCTGCCAATCCCATGCCATTCCGTATTCAATTTCACCGGGTGTCCAGACAATCAGTTTTTTCATATAATATCAGAGAACGATCCGTAATCCGGATCGAAAAGACGTTTATACAAACGGGGCAGAGACTGGTCTGTTTGTTCAGCCAGATAATCACAGATAATCCGGGCCGCAGATTGATAACTCATATCCCGGCCATTTTTAAACAGAAGCCTGACTTCTTCCGGAAGAATCCGCCGGTTTATCCGGAAATCATCCGGTGTTCCGTTTAAAAAGGTTTTAAAAATTCTTTCAAGAATATACTGTCCTTTAAATTCCACCTGCTCAAGGCGGGGAGATTTAAACATGAGATCCACAGCAATTTTTTTATAAAGATCATTTTCCTGTTTACTCTCTGAAGGAATAACAAGTTTGTATTTATACCGGTTACTCACTTTTTTCAAAGGATGATCTGTTTCCGAGACGGATACGTTTTCTATAAAATCACCGGTCCGGGCGGCGATAAAACGCTCAAAGCGGGATTTATACTCCAACTGATCCAAAAGGCGGCGGATCCGGGATTCTTCTTCAGGTTCAAGCAGATTCTGCATTGCCCATTCATAGACACTTTTCCTGGATATAAATCCGGCTTGATATCCGTCCAGAAGATCATGGAGAGCATAAGCCACATCATCAGCCCAGTTCATGATGCTGCATTCCAGGCTCCGCTCCCTGTGGATTTTCCCATCGGGAGTGAGAAATTCCAGATACTTTTTTTGATCATCATAAAGGAACTTTCCGGTTTGATTGCTTTCAGACCAGAAAATTTTATATTTCATGATACCATCCAGGAATGCCCGGCTGGGTTTCATTCCTTCACCTCCTTCTCCCGTATCATGGATTTTTTCCGTAATAATTTTCAGGGTCTGGGCATTGCCTTCAAAGCCGCCGGCATCTTTCATGAGTTTGTTCAGGGCAGATTCGCCGGCATGGCCGAAAGGAGGGTTTCCAATATCATGGGTAAGACAGATTGCTTCAATTAAATCTGTATCAATTGCCTTTTCTTTCAGGATATTTTGGTTCAGAACATTGGCGATGGCCCGGCCGATTTGGGCAACTTCAAGACTGTGAGTCAGGCGGGTACGATAAAAATCGTAGGTTCCGCTTAAAAAAACCTGTGTTTTACTCTGCAGCTTCCGGAAGGAAGGGCTGTATAAAATCCTGTCCCTATCTACCTGAAAGACGGACCGGTAATCTTTTTTACCTCTTGATTCCAGTGTCTCTAGATCAAAGTCACTATAAAAATCTGATATACTTCGGGTACTCATAATCATATTTTTGTTTTATTGGGATGAACAACGGTCCGGATGGACTGTCCCATCCGCAAAGTATTAAATGCTTCATTAATTTTATCCAATGGGAAATGGTTTGAGATCATTTCTTTCCAGCGGATTTTTTGGTCTTTTATGAGTTTTATAACATCCGGAATTTCCCGCAGGGGAGCTCCCACAGATCCGATCAGTTTAATTTCATCCATGATGATTTTACTGACGAGAAAGGGTAATGTATTATCTGCATATCCGCTGAGAACCATTCTTCCGCCTTTATGAAGGACATTGATAGCCTGCACCAGTGTTCGGGGTGTTCCAATGGTTTCGATGACAACATCTGCCTTTCCTTTGAGCATTTCACAGACGCCTTCTTCACAAACGCCGCATTTGTTGGAATTCAGAACCCCGTTTGCGCCGTAATCACGGGCAATATTCAATTTCCAGTCAAAAATATCAACCATATAGACATGTGCCTGCTTCAGCTTAGCCATTTGCAAAACCGATAATCCAAAACCGCCGCAGCCGAAAATAACAACTGTTTCTCCCTGTCGGATATTTACACGGTCGAAAACAAGATGATAAGCACCTACTAATACATTGCTGATCAGACTCCCCAGTTCAAAAGGGAATTCTTCCGGAAGGCGTGTCAGGTGGCGCTGATCCACAGCAATGAACTGGGCGTAACCGCCGTCAATATGATTTCCCGGTATTTTGAGATTTTCACATTGTGTTTCATTCCATGATTTACAAAAAATACAGGTCCCGCAACTGATAGATGCCGGTACAATAACCCGGTCCCCCGGCAGGAAGGCTGTTGCCTTTTTTCCGGTTTCTGCCACTACTCCGGCTATTTCATGCCCGAGTATTATGGGTGGTTCTTTGAATGTGGCCAATCCCCTGTCCACAAATTGAAGATCGGAATGACACACGGAACAGGTTTCTATACGAACCCGGACGTCTGATTCTTTCAGAGATTTTAAAGGAACGTTTTCGATTGGGATGGGTTCATAGGCATGATGAAAAACAGCGGCTTTCATCATGGGTGATTCTTGTGATTTTTTTGCTGTCATACGTTTAATCTAAAATATTTATTTGTTATAAGAGAACGGAATTTTGCATTGCAGCATTCTTTACCTAAATCCGCAAATTCGGTTTAAATTAGACTTTTTACCCGGATTAAACTAATTTTAGCATAATTAAACATGGAGAACTTCATGAAAAAGTGCTTTTTTGTGACAGGGTTAATGATACTATTTTCAGGATTATTCGTCTGTACCGCTCGGGCCCAAAATATACCGCCAAACACATCAAAAATTTCTGCGATGACAGCAGAGCAGATTGATGTCATGCTCAAAAAAAATGCCGGGGAAAATCTTACAATTACAGATCGGATTACCATTTATTCCGAATTGTTTTTAGGAATGCCATATAGTTGGACATCCACCGGTGACGGAGAATGGGCTTTATATGAAAAATGGCCCTTGATGAATCTGGATTCTACAAACTGCATGGTTTATTGTGAACATGTTCTGGCATTATCCATTTCCGACAGTTGGGACCATTTCTTTAACAACCTTCAGCAAATTCGTTATCAGGACGGGATAATCGGCATGCGGACAAGAAATCACTATACCATGGGGGACTGGCTTCCTGAGAATAAATGGCTCCTCGATGATGTAAGTCGGCTTGTCGGTGGACGGTATACCAAAACCATGACCCGGACCATTTCTCATGAGAATTTTTTTAAAGATAAAGGGATAACCGATCTGAGGTATGTTAAACCCGACCGGAAAATGACGATTGATTATATTCCCATGAAAGATCTGGACAAGATCAGTGATAAACTTGAAAACGGTGATATTGCATCGTTACTCATGGATGATAAAAGCGATATCTTTTCAGCTCACATGGTGATGGTCATTAAAAAATCCGGCGGATTTTTTATCAGGGAATCTTCAAACAGTAGGTGGACAACGTTTGACACCCCCTTCAATGAATGGCTTAAAAATACACAGAACAGAACCCGGTATGCCGGGATGGCTTTTATGAGAGTCCGTTCTGATTTGAACAACCCCAACACTGTTATCAATCCAAGAGAAATATATAGGTTAAAGAAGAAAGCAGGTCTTTTATGAACATTAAGGGCATTCTTTTGCTTCTATTCATTTTTTTATTGCTGTTCATTTTTTTCAGACCGTCTGAACTTAAAATTCCGGAATATCAGTATAAATACCATGTTTCAGACGGAGATACGCTCCCATACCGGTTTCTTGAACCGATTCATGTAAAGAAGAATCGATCCTATCCTTTAGTTCTCTTTCTTCATGGTGCCGGAGAGCGGGGAAGAGATAACGAAAAACAGTTAACCCACGGAACCTATCTTTTTCAAAAACCGGCAAACGTTAAAAAATACCCCTGTTATGTTGTTGCTCCCCAGTGTCCAGAGGGTAAGCGATGGGTGGAATCGGACTGGAATACAAAGGTTCATCATATGCCGGAAGAAGCATCCGAAAGCATTCTTATGGTAAAAGAACTGCTGGATCAATTATTGGATGATTATAGGGTTGATCCGGACAGGATCTATATAACCGGATTATCCATGGGTGGTTTCGGAACATGGGACATGCTCATGCGTCAGACGGAGTATTTTGCGGCGGGTGTGCCGATCTGCGGGGGTGGAGATACGCTGCATGCCGAAAGAATCAAAGATATCCCTGTGTGGTTTTTTCACAGTGCCGATGACAGGACTGTTCCTGTTGAACTGTCCCGTAATATGGCAACAGTGCTTAAAAATATTGGATCAGATTTCCGTTATACGGAATATGACAGTGCAGGACACGGTTCATGGAAGCCGGCTTATGAGGATCCGGACTTGTTAAAATGGTTGTTTAGACAAAAGAAGAATAATTAAGAAAGAATTTACATTCCAAAATAGATCATTGCCTGAACCATGGGAGCTGTGACTTTTAGTAAATCACCATTGTTGGCATTGGAAATAGACACCCTGTTATTGACCTTCCACCGACTGTTATCAACAGCATAAAACAAAGCACCGCCGTTTATTCGCAGCCCTGCCCGGCGGGAAAACTGATATAAAAATGAAAGCTGGGGCATTAATGTTGGAATCTGCCGGGCTGTCAGTTTTGTTGCAGTCAAGGGGCCTACAAAAAGTGTAAGCCAGTCCCGGGTCGGGGTGGATTCAAAATATTCGATGGATAAGGTGCTGATTCCTCCGGAAAGATTGAGTGTAAACTGGGAACTGTAGGAAACCGGCATAATAAATTCCACAAAAAGGAAACCGCTTACCTGAGCAAAAGAGGCATATTTTACAAGTCCTCCGGATGACTCCGACTGCTCCCCGTCACCTGCTAAAAGAGCGGCACCAATACGCCACCTGTCATTGATGTCGCCCCATCCCTGAAGCCCGTGAAAATAGAGGTTCCCTGTAAAATCATAAGGGATATTCATGCCGGGAAAGCTGAACTCATTTTTTCCGTAGACAATCAGACTTGGAGCGTAAGCGATCCCGCCGCCCTGGAACTGGTCATAAAAATCTGTCGAAGCGTTGACCGGCAGGGCTAAACATATCAGAAGAAAGAAAACACACAATTTTTTCATTCTCATAGTCCTAATATAAGTCCAAGATGGAAACCGGGGGATATAAGGCGGATTTCCGTTCCATCCCCTACGGGGATATGGCCGTTCAGGGTCCATCCTGATTGGGGGTATTGTGTTATAATCATGGATGTTGCAATTTTAAAACCCAGTTTATCCATTATACGATATTTGAGAGAGATGTAGGGTCTGATATAGAACCGGAAACCGGAATTCAGGTTCGTCTGGGTCATGGGAGTCATTCCCGGATCAAACAGGTTAACCCAGGCGGAAACAGACTTTACCATGGAATAATGGATACGAAATCTGCTCAAACCGGCCCCGGTTCCAACTAAGACCTCAAGCCGTCTGCCGGCAGGAACACCCCATTCCAGATATGTGCCCAGTGTGGTCAGTTCTGAATCGGCAAAAAGTGATGTGTCGTTGGCGGTTGCCGTAAAATTTTTCTTCCCAGCATGGACTTCGGCCCCCAGGACCAGATTTCCCACAAACCGCACATATCCGTCAATGCCCTGAAGTATCCAGTATCCCGTAAGATCTTGGCCCCGCCAGAATTTACCCGGACCGGCATACATCGGCGGTAAGTTTTCCAGACCCTCGCCGCGGAGATTCAGTATAACAGGAGAATATGAAATTCCACCGTCAAAGATTGTGCCGTCCGGAGCAGAAAATGCTCCCGACACCAACCCCAGGGATAAGATGATAATTGAGAATCGTTTGACAGCTTTCAAATATTTACCACATTCATTATTCAGACTTTTCAAATTTAGTCTTATAAGCCCCTATATATCAATATTATTTTTTGTGAAAGCTGGTGATTTCACTTGATTTTCAAAGGGTGTGAACCTATATTGATAAGGTTGAATATAAACTGCTTTAACATCAATTTTCATTAAGCTATACATGAGTGGAGCCTATGAAACGATATATCATGGTTCTTGTGTTAACACTCTCATTCATGGGCCGGGGTTATGCCTCTCCCGTGTGGGAAATTCCCCTTGCAGGTTATACTGTGGAAAAATGGGTTGTCGTTGATGCTTTAAGTAATGAAACATCTATGATAGTTTCAGCTCTTTTATCCCCACCATCCCAGTTCAGAGGAAAATCCACACTTGTTGTCTACCGTATTTCCGGAGAAAACAGCATTACAGAACTTTGGAGGACATCCTATCCGGATAACCGTCAGGGTTATTTCAGTGATTTTGCCGTTACGGATCTGGATAATAACGGTCGTCCCGAATTGTGTCTGCTCCTTATGAATGATGTTGTACCCCGGGGCAGTGGAGATGCAGACTGGATGAGAGTCTATGAATGGAACGGTGAAACCTTTCCCAATATGCCCACCTCATCTGTTGCCATGAATATTGATCGTATTACACGGGCGCAGCCGGCAAAAATAATTCCCGGTGCATATACTCATAATCAGAGTATTGAGGCGGCTGTCCTTTTCCGGGGTTCAGCCCGAAAAATATATGTCCTGAAACGTTCAGGAGCGCTGGCACAAAGCCGATGGGATATCGGACAGGAAATTCGCTCGGATACATTTTTATCACAGGCGGGGATTCTGAATTTTACTGCCGTTCACTGGGACAGGAGCCCTCTTAGTGATGTCCTGTTTAATATGCAGAACACTGCCCGGTCATCCTATGATTTTTCTCTTGTGACCCTGCAGGAAGGAAAAAGCATTGAAAAAGCCAGACTGAGCACGGTAAGTATAAATTTTAGTGCAAAAGAACTCCGTATCCATTCAATCAGACCCCAATCCAATATGCCCGAAGATCTTTTGCTGGTAAATGAAAGAGAACAGGCTGCCTTGCTGAAAAATGATGTGGACCGGGGATTGGTTATGGTCCCCCTTAATATAAATCGGCCCTTTTCTCTTATAGATTCTGACGGCAGGTCAATTCTAACCTTTCAAAGAGATACTGTAAGCGTCTGGAAAAGGAATCAGCAGTCGGGAAGTTATCAGTATTCGTCAAGCTTTCCGCTGAATTTCCAGCCAAATAAGGGATACCGGTACAATCAGAAACAGGGTTTAACCTATGCAGCCGGGACATCTCCGGGAAATACATCGCTAAAAATCACAAGTCTACAAATCACACCTGTTCGGGATGAAGAACAGATATCATCCCATGAAAAAGAGGAATTAATTCGTGAACTCCGGACTCTTCTGCAGGATCCTGAACAGAAAGATGTGGCCGTTCAGGTCCAAAAAGCAGAAGAAAAACCGGATACACTGGTCATTCTCCCTCCGGAGGAACCGTTAACAGATATTATGACCCGGGTCAGGAACCGCCGTATGACTTATGATGCTGTACTTGAACCGGAAGAGATTTTTACCCGAAATGTTGAACTGGATCGTCTGGATCCGGGAACACTCAATCTGGAATGGATAGCTCCCGAAGGAGCAGTTTATAATTTCAGGACCGGATTGGTTGCCTGGCATGTCAAACCGGATCAGCTTGATTCCCATTCTGTCTATTTATCCATTAGTGACCGGAATGATACCACACGCTATGTGTGGAATATTTATGTGAATGATCCGGTAAAAATTATCATTAAAGAACGGTTGCTTCCCACAACCGTAAACAAGTCTTTTACGTTTACTGTTGAACTTGCAGATAAAAACACCAATCCTGAGTTCCAGTTTGAACTTGAAGGTCTTGAGGGTGGCTTCATAAATCTGGAAGGCATGGTTCACTGGACCCCGGGCCTGGAACACCTGGATGCAAATATTGCAAAAATTCGGGTAACCGACGGATTTTCGGTGGATTCCGCACGGTTTATGATCTATGTTAATCATCCCGTTGAAATTGCTTCTTCGCCTACATCTACTGTGCTTCCGGTAAACAATCCATGGCAGTATCCGGTTACTGTAAATGATAAAAATAATGATCATTTGTATGAGTATACACTTACCAGACCCGTTAAAATTGAACCAGAAACAATTCTGGAAAAAGATAAAATATCTGTTGAACGGGAGGGGGCGGCGAACCGTTTTGTTGATGTCCGGCCTTTGATAGATACAATTGATTTCTATTCCAACAATCTTTTAATAACTCTTAAACCCATTGACAATCCCGCAAACATAACCCTTGGAGAAATTTTGGCCGGATGTCTGAATGTTCCGGTAAAAAATCTGCCTCAGTATAGGGTCAGGCAGGTAAAAACAACCCGATATATTTTGAATGAGCCCATTCCGAGAGGGATGGAAATATCACAAAAAGGTATAATAAAATGGATGCCGGATGAAACCTTGCTCGATTCTCATCGGGTTGTGGTTATGGTGAATGACAACCTTTCTTCAGACCGGCAGATCCTTGATCTTTATGTCAACAGTCCTCCGGTTATTACCAGTGAACCCACAGACCGTATATTGATGCCCGGTGATATTTTTGGATTTGACTGTACGGTTGAGGATAAGAATAAAAATGCAGAAATTCAGTTTTCCATTGGTAAAAATTCACCGCCTGCCCATGTTGACAGTCTGGGACGGGTTGTGTGGACAGTGGGTGAAAATGACTATGATTATCATCAGCTTACAGTCATTGCCCATGATGGTTTTGCCCGTGATTCGGTAAGGATTATGCTCTATGTCAATGATCCGGTTGAAATTGTCCCGCCTCAGGCCCCTGCCGCTTATACAGACAGCACATGGACAATGCAGCTTGCTTACAGAGATAAAAATGCAACATATCTCTATCGTATTAGGGTTCAGCACGAAGATGAATTCAGCCGGATTGAAGAGCAGATCAAAACTTTTTTACGCCGTCAGTCAGTACCGGTGTTAAAGAAAGAGACGGGTGACGGAGAAACGGTTGATGTTCGGCCAGCAGTACGCCATCTGTTTCATGCCGGCCCGGATCTCTTTATTGAAGTTAATCCCCGGTATGCCGGCCAGGTAACCCTGAAAGAAATTTTTGCCGGAATTTTAGGAAAACCCGTTGATTATCTGCCGGTCCATAAAATCTGGCGTGATAAAAAAGTGGAATTTGCACTCATTAAAGCCCCGGAAGGATTTGTCCTGACTGAAACCGGGCAGGCAAAATGGAAACCCAAACCCTTTCAGTTCGGCACCTATCCCGTAACTGTCCGGGCGACAGATGCCATTGTTTCTGACACCCTCACTTTCGATGTTTTTGTTAACAGCCCACCACGTATTGTATCAGTCCCGGAGAATATTATTCATCAGGGAGATATGTGGCAATACAAGATACAGATTGAAGATCTGAATGCGGAACAGGATATGGAAATCAGACTGATTTCAGCGCCTAAAGGTGTACGTCTGTACCCGTCTACTAGAACCATCATGTGGTCTCCGACTATTGATCAGAAAGGATTCTGGCCTTTTGAAATTGAAGTAAGCGATGGCTACCAGACTGATACACAGACATTTAAAGTCTTTGTAAATATTCCGCCTGAAATTACAAGTAAACCCATTATTGTAGCTCTTACGGGATACGATTATAAATACCAGATCACTGCTGAAGACCTGAATGGTGACAAGGTTCGATATAATTCTGATAAAATGCCCAGATGGGCAGAATTAAATGAACAGACAGGACTGATAACCTGGAAACCGAGACACAGCGAGCGTGGTATGAATACATTCCGTATTGAATGCATTGATGCCCATGGTAAAGCAACCATCCATGAATTTGATGTTCAGGTTTTTGAGGATCCCTCATCCAAGAAGTTCAGTGTTGCCATATTCCCGCTAATGATTACATTTGCCGGAATTCTGGTGGTAGCCATTCTTTTATAACAGCGGACTTTCATGCATAAGTGCATGAAAAGCAATGAAGCTGTCCTATTTTTGTCTTAAATTTTATGGATTGATAATTTGTAATAAAGACTGAAAAAAGGAGTCTTACATTTGAATATTCTTGTCTGCATTAAACAGGTCCCGGGTACATCAGAAGTTGAAGTTGATGAAAAAACAGGTGTTCTTAAGCGTGAAGGCATCGATTCCAAAATAAATCCATATGATCTGTATGCTCTGGAAACCGCCTTAAAAATCCGTGAAGAAAAGGGAGGAAGAATATCGGTTCTGAGTATGGGTCCGCCTCAGGCCGCACAAGTGATCCGTGAAGCTTACATGATGGGAGCTGATGACGGTGCATTACTGACCGACCGGAAATTTGCCGGGGCAGATGTGCTGGCAACGGCCTATACTCTGTCTCAGGGAATCAGCAAATTGGGGAAATTCGATCTGATTCTTTGCGGCAAAATGACAACAGACGGTGATACGGCCCAGGTTGGACCAGAAATTGCCGAATACCTTGATATACCCCATGTTTCCAATGTCCGTAAAATATTATCCATCACGGAAAAGAACATAACGGTTGAAATGGACATGCCCGAAACCGTGGAAATTCAGGAAGTGCTTTTTCCCTGTCTGATTACGGTCGAAAAAGGAATTTATACGCCACGTCTTCCCTCATTCAAACTGAAGCTTAAAACCCGTACTAAGGATATCCCTTATATCACATTTAAAGATTTAAAAGATCAGGATATCTATCATTACGGATTAAACGGTTCACCCACTCAGGTATTGAAAGTCTTTCCCCCACCTAAAAATCAGGTGAGTGAAATCTGGAAAGACAGGGGCAATGTCTTAGGGAAACGCCTTGCAGACAAACTTAAAGAACTGAAATTCACCCGGGAGTAATTATGCCGAAAATTATTATACATCAGGAAAAAGTCCACGATCCCAAACGTCTGATAGAAGAGTGTCCTTTTCATGCCCTTGATTATGTTAATGATTATCTCAGTATAAATGCAGCCTGTAAAATGTGCCGGATCTGTATAAAAAAACATCCGGATATTTTTGAATGGGTGGAAGAAGACAGACCTTCGGTAAATAAAGATGAATGGCGGGGTATTGCCGTTTATGCAGATCATGTGGAAGGGAAAATCCATCCCGTAACTCTTGAGTTACTGGGTAAAGCCCGGACGATGGCCTCAAAAATCAACCATCCGGTTTACTGTCTTTTTATGGGAGATATGATTAGGGAAAAGGCAGAAGATCTGAGGCATTACGGTGTTGATAAAATATTTGTGTACAGCCATAAAGAGCTTAAAGATTTCCGGATTGAACCGTACACCGCTGTTTTTGAGGATTTTATACGGAAGGTTCGGCCCTCCATTGTTCTTGTGGGGGGCACAACAGTGGGCCGGTCACTTGCTCCGCGGACGGCGGCACGGTTTCGAACGGGATTAACGGCGGATTGTACCATTCTTGATGTTCAGGAGAATACAGACCTTGATCAGATCCGTCCTGCTTTCGGGGGAAATATTATGGCTCATATTCATACACCCCGCCACCGACCGCAGTTTGCCACAGTTCGCTACAAAATTTTCAATGCACCGGAAAGATCCGATAAACCGTCTGGTGAAATTTTTCATGAAAACATCCCCGATGAACGTCTGAAAAGCAGAATCCGTGTTTTGGAAGTTCGTAAAAAAGAGAAGGTCGCATCCATTGAAGATGCGGAAGTTATTGTGGTTGCCGGTAAAGGAATCAAAAAAGAAGCAGACCTGAAAATGATTCGGGAACTTGCAGACCGGCTGGGCGGTATGATGGCAACAACCCGGCCTCTGATTGAAGCAGGGTGGACGGATCCCAAAACCCAAATAGGACTTAGCGGAAGAACAGTGAAACCTAAATTGATTATTACATGCGGTGTTTCCGGTTCTGTACAGTTTGTTGCAGGAATGAATAATTCAGATACAATCATTGCCATAAACTCTGATCCAAAAGCATCAATTTTTGATGTAGCCCATTACGCAATAATTGGAGATCTGTACGAAATTATTCCGGCCTTATTGAAGCAGCTCCCTGCATAATCAACGGTTCAGACTGTTAAAAAGGAGAATTCCATGCAAACAACTTATAAAACAATAGATTCAACAGATATTGAAGTTCTAAAAAAAATCTGCGGACCTGACCGCGTTATCCATGGATCAGATATTCATGAAGATTTCAGCCATGATGAACTGGCGGGGATTCATAGTTACCCGGAAGTCGTCGTTGAAGTAACGAACCGGGATGAAGTCTCTGCAATCATGAAATATGCATGGGAAAATAATATTCCTGTAACACCCCGGGGGCAGGGGACCGGCCTTGTGGGAGCGGCCGTCCCGGTAAAAGGCGGAATTTTAATAAGTCTTGTGAGAATGAACAATATTCTTGAACTGGATGAAGATAATCTGACCCTGACGGTTGAGCCCGGTGTTCTGCTCATGGAAATTTCTAAATACGTTGAAGCTCAAGATCTGTTTTATCCTCCCGATCCCGGAGAAAAAAGCGCCACTATCGGAGGAAATATAAGCACCAATGCAGGAGGTATGCGGGCTGTAAAATATGGAGTAACCCGGGATTTTGTCCGGGGACTTGAGGTTGTGCTTCCCAATGGTAATGTGGTTCAAATGGGAGGTAAAATTGTAAAAGACAGTTCCGGATACAGTCTGAAAGACCTGATTGTCGGATCAGAGGGGACGTTGGGAATTGTCACAAAAGCTATTCTAAGACTGTTGCCCCTGCCTAAAGTGGCTATCAGTCTGCTTGTGCCGTTCCCGACCCTGGAAACAGCGATAGAAACCGTCCCTAAGATCATTAAATCCAAAAATATTCCTACGGCAATTGAATACATGGAAAGACGGGTTATTCTAAATGCTGAGGATTACTTGGGGAAGAAATTTCCCGATGCCACGTCGGATGCGTATATCCTGCTCACGTTTGACGGAAATACACGGGAAGAAGTGGAAGGTAAATATGAAAAAGTGGCCCATATCTGCCTTGATGCCGGAGCCCTTGATGTGTTTATTTCAGATACCCAGGAACGTCAGGAGTCCATCTGGAGTGCCCGGGGAGCCTTTCTGGAAGCTATTAAATCATCGACAACAGAAATGGATGAGTGTGATGTGGTTGTTCCCAGAAAAAATGTGGCTACATTTATCCGGTTTACACGGGAAGTGGAAAGAGATCTGGATATCCGGATCGCCAGTTTCGGACATGCCGGGGACGGGAATCTCCATGTCTATCTTTTAAAAGATGAGATGGATGATGAAACATACCGTGATAAACTGAAAGCTGCTTTTGACCGCTTGTATGCAAAGGGCGAAGAACTGGGGGGACATGTATCGGGTGAGCATGGTATCGGATACGCAAAACGGGAATACCTGAAAGCCACGGCCGGTGAAAACTACATGCAGCTTTTACGAAACATAAAATATGCCTTTGATCCAAAAAATATTCTGAATCCCGAGAAAGTTTGTTGTGATTAATGGTTGGTAGCCGGCAGTCGGTAGGGAACGGTTTGTTACCGTTCCGAGAGAGGGAGACGGGGTGAGGGTACGAAGGTACGAGGGTATGAGGGTACGAGGGAGAGATTTAACGCAGAGACGAAAAGGTTATTTTGAACGCTGTAAATCAGCGATTGAATGCCGTATTGCAGCATTTGAACATCGAACGATGTGAGATGCTTGAATTCTTGAACACCGCAGACGCCTGAGCCCTTGAGCTCTTGAACAGCGAACAAAGAGAGCCTGAGCCTTTCAGCCTCTGAACATCTTAACATTCAAACATTTTAAATGCAAGAAAAGAGAATAATCCAATCCATTTTTTATCTCAACCCCATAAAGTTAGTAAGTATTCAGAATTCTGTATTTAGAGTTGTCTAATATATAATTATAAATATAATATTGACATGTCCGGTAAATCGCTGTATCTTACCCCCGGGGTGGGGGGAATTCCAAAAACATTTACATATATTATAACGAACTAATTCCATGATCTGATTTATTCATGTGAATTAATCTCTTATATCATAAAAAAAGCATGGTATCAAGCCGTTCCCATCCAATATAAGACTTAATTTTTCGTGTTTACTTTTGCGTCAATTACAACCCGGCAAAATCGACATTTTCAAAGACAAGTGTTGGTATAAGCAGGCTGGAAAACTCATTGGGATCATTACCAACAGCAATAAGGGTTTTCATAAGTTCCAGGTAATTACCTGATATATTCATTTCTGTAACGGGACGGACAAGTTTACCGTTTCTGATTTCATGTCCCATAATGCCATAACTGAAATCGCCGGTTGTAGAATTTGAATTACCACCGATAAAACCGGTAACATAAATACCTTTATCAACTGATTTTATTAATTCTTCCGGACTTTTCTTTCCTGGGGGAAGTATGAGATTTGAGATTCCACCGGTTGTGGGATCCATTTTTAATTTATTGCCATAGTATGAATCGATGAGAAACGTTTTAAGCACTCCATCCTGAAACAGGACACGTTTTTCAGCTTTTAATCCTTCTCCGTCAAACATGCGGCTTCCACGGCCTTGCGGTATCAGGGGGTCATCGATCATAGTAAAGAGTTTTGAACCCACTTTTTCATTTTGTTTACCTTCAAGAAAGGAGTTTTTTTGGGACAGGGCCCGTCCGCCCAAAGCTCTTAAAATAGGATATAAACATCTGCCTGCTGCCTGATTCTCAACAATCATGGTCATTTTACCAGAGGCAATTTTTTTAGCCCCTAATTTTGCTTCAACACGCCGGACCGCTTCAGCAGATATTTTTTCAGGTTCCCATAATTCATTCAGATGCAAGGCACTGATGTATTTTGAATCTTCCGGTTTTCTGTCTCCCGGTTCTTCCATACTGACGGATGTGCCCATTCCCACAATTGTTCTTTCGGAAACACCGGCAAAACCGTTTGAAGCTCGGCGAACTGTCAACGAACGGTTATTCCAAAAATCCGCTGTAACCGAAATAAGTGAGCTGTTCTTATCATAAGCGCTTTTTACCAGGCGGTTTAGAAGGGCTGTTTTATCGTCATAACTCATGCTTTCAATCCGGGGATCTGCAAGATTCAGCTTTGTATCATCGGTATCGGTTGCGTACCATTTATTATCAGGCAATTTGCGGAATTCATCCTTTTCCAGGTAAGCCGTCATTGAAATGGCTTTTTCTAGAAAACCTTCCAGTCGGTCTTCATTCAGATCGTTGGTGGAATGATAGGAGTATCTGTTATCACTGAATATCTCCACCCTTAGGGACGATTCAACGGATTCACTCATATTTTCTATTTCGGCATCTCTTTGAGAAATCGTAAAGCCAGATGAAACACTGAGGGATGATCGGATAGCGTCCGCTCCCATTCTCCGGGCTTTATTCTCAATCCATTTCAGTTTTTTTTCAAAGAGTTCTTTGTTCATAATTGTTTACCTCACACATTTTTCCCGCCAACGGTGATTGAAGAAACTTTACAGGTAGGCATTCCCTGTGATACTGGAACCGATTGTCCGCCTTTTCCGCAAGTCCATCCGCCTTCTGCAAGTTTCAGATCGTTGGCAGCCATGGTGATTTTTTTCAAAACATCCGGACCGTTTCCTATAATATTGATATCTTTCACCGGTTGGGTGAGCTTTCCGTTTTCAATCAGGTAGCCGGATTTTACATAAAACGTAAAATCGCCGGCACCGATATACACCTCGCCATTCAGAAATTGATCTGCATAAATACCGTGAGATGTACTGCTGATAATTTCCTCATATGTATGTGGACCGTTAAGCATATAAGTATTTCTCATTCGGGGCTGCGGAGGATATTTAAAGGATTCCCGCCTGCCGTTTCCGGTGGGTTTGAGTCCGTAATGAGCCGCACTGATACGGTCGTGTATGTAAGATTTCAATATACCGTTTTCAACAAGAAAGGTTTTCTGCCCGGGAATTCCCTCATCATCCACATTGATGGATCCCCGGATATTCTGATTGGTGCCGTCATCCACAATATTCACAAAAGGTTCCGCAACCTTTTTGTTTATTTTATCGGAAAATATTGAAATCCCTTTTCTGTTAAAATCCGCTTCCATACCATGACCTATCGCTTCATGAAGAAGGATACCGGCACTCCCGGCGGCAAGAATAACCGGCATTTCACCGGCTGGGGCAGGTACTGCTTCAAATAAAGAAATCGTCCGGTTTACGGCTTCCCGGGCTAGATACATCAGCTTATCCCGGGTGAACCAATTTACATCCTGACGGGCAGACAGGTTGAAACCGTTATTTTCCCGGCGCCCTTCAGATTCTGCCACACAGTAGGCATTAAAGCGGGTCATCGGCTGGTAATCTGCGGCAAGTACACCATCTGACGTGGCAACCACAATATAGCGTTCGTCATCATTAAAACTGAGTTGTGTCGAAGTTATCCTGTCATCCCGTTTTAGTATTTCACTGTTTACAAATTCCAGCATCTGAATTCGTTTTTTTACTGAGACGTCTTCCCATCGTCTGTCCACGTCATAATAGGAGGGAAGTTGTGCTTGTTTCAGATCTACGGGATTCTTCCCGCCGGATTTCCCGGCAATTTTTGCTGCCGTCCTCGCAACACTTTTCATATTTTCAGGTGTGAGTTCTTCTGTAAAGGAATAGCCTGTTTTATCACCTTTAACTACCCGGGCACCCATTCCCATGGATGAACTGATATATGCACGGTTTACCTTATTATCTTCCATTACAATGGAATTCCCCGTACTGAATTCGAAGAACAGATCTGCATAATCACCGCCTTCAGAGAGGGCAACGGCCAGTGTTTGCCGGATTAACTCCTCATCCACATTAAATATCGAAAAATAATCCTGAATATTTGACGGGGCTACACCGTCAGTTTTTCTAAGGCATGCAGACATTGCAAATGGCATCCCGGCCAGTACAAGTCCTGCCGAACTGATTTTCAGAAAGTCCCGGCGTGTCATTTTTTTCATATGACCTCCAATAAAAAATGATCGACAGCTAATATAAATTCACTCAGATAGTCATCCAAGTTCAATTTTTTTGATAATTTTGTAAGAAAACTTGCAGGAAAGTGCATAAACAAAGGATTTTCTCTTGACATGTATGAAAATAATCACAATATTAATTCTGTGTTAAGTAATAACTATGAAACAAACAAACGAACAAAGGAGAACTAAGTATGAGTTTAAGTAAAGCTGATCTCGTTGGCAAAATTGCTGCTGATGCCGGTGTTACTAAAGATCAGGCAGGAAAAGCATTGAACAGTTTCCTGGGTGCCGTTGAAGATGCCCTGAAAAAAGGCGAAAAACTGACATTGGTTGGTTTTGGTACTTTCTATGTAGCTGAACGCGGTGCCCGCATGGGTGTTAATCCCGCAACCGGTGAAAAGATCAAAATTGCAGCTTCTAAAGCTCCTAAATTCAAAGCCGGCAAGGCTCTGAAAGATCTCGTAAAATAATCTTTCTTAGATCAAAAGAAGCCCCGCTCAAGCGGGGTTTTTTTTTGAATAATTAATTATCAAATATCAATTACCAAATATCAATTACCCCCAGAAACCTCCTCCCATTCCGTGCGTTAACTCCATATATGGAAAAGTGTCCAACACACGATGATGTCTTGACTAAGACATTGATTTTCAATATTCTCAGGTATTATAACGGAGATACACATGTTTCATAAACGTATTCTGATAATTCTGTTATTTCTGATATCCGCCTTACCGCTTCAGGCTCAATTTGGAAAAAATAAAGTCCAGTACGATAATTTTCAATGGAAGTATATTCAGAGCAATCATTTCGATATATTCTACCATGATGACAACTACACCATAGCAGAGTTTACGGCACGTGAGGCAGAAGAAGCGTATAACAGTATACGAAATCTGCTGAACTGGCCTTTACAAAAACGGTATTCAATAATCCTGTATAACAGTCACAGTAAATTCCAGCAAACCAATACATACTGGGGTGATATATCCGAAGGTGTCGGCGGTTTTACCGAATTATTCAAAAACCGGATCGTCCTGCCTTTTGAAGGAAGTTACAGGGATTTTCGCCATGTTATTCATCACGAAATGGTTCATGCCGTTATGAATGATATGTACTTCGGGGGATCAATCCAGTCCATTATATCCGGTTCCGTAACCCTGAATATTCCCTTATGGCTGGCAGAGGGAACTGCAGAATATGAATCCCTCCGCTGGGACACACAGGCAGATATGTTTATGAGGGATTTTGCTTTTAACGGCCAGTTTCCTCCCATGTGGGCTTTAAGCGGCTATTATGCTTACAAAGGGGGACAGTCCATTATCCGGTTTATTCATGAAACGTATGGTATGGAAAAACTCACAGATTTTTATGGATCATTAAAGGCAACACATAGTGTTTCCAGAAGTATCAGCCGGATTTTTAACATGTCCGAAGAGGATTTTACCGCAGATTGGCATAAGTATATTCAAAAAACTTTCTGGCCTGATATTAATTTTGCTGAAGATATTTTAAATATAAGTGTCCGTCTGACAGATCATAAAAAGCTCAATAACTACCAGAATATTGCACCGGCTTTGAGTCCGGATGGTTCTCTTATTGCGTTTATGAGCGACAGAAAGGGCTATGCAGATATTTTCACTATGCGAACAGAAGACGGAAAGGATGTTAAAAAAATTGTTTCCGGACAGCGAAAAGCAAGTTTGGAAGAACTCAAGTGGCTTTCTCCCGGCATCAGCTGGTCCCCGGATTCCAAAAAGATCGTTTTTGCAGCAAAAAGCGGTCCTCATGATGCCCTTGTGGTTGTTAATGTTAAGTCTAAAAAGCAGACCTATTACCCAATACCCGAATTGAATGGCATTTATTCTACTGACTGGCATCCGAAAGAAGATATCATTGTTTTTTCCGGCAATGAAGGAAAACAGAGTGACATATATACCTACGATTTAAAGACGAAAAAACTGGTTAATCTGACCGATGATCCAAACGGTGCAAAAAACCCCAAATGGAACGCTGACGGGAATTCTGTTCTATATACATCGGAACGGACCCGGAGCTTATCCCTGCAATCATTTCGTCATCCCTATCAGACCGATATCTGGCGGGTTTCCTATCCTCAAGGCAAAAAAACGGCTGTTACCAGCAGTGACTGGGATGAAGAATACGCTATTTCTGCACCTGACGGTAAAACAGTTATTTATACTTCGGATCAGAATGGCATTCTGAATATCTGGGTCCATCCTGAAGATCAGGAACCGTATTCCATAACAAATATACTGGGAGGGGTTTTCCATCTTGATATAGCCCGGAATGGTGAAACACTGGTCCTTACTGCTTTTCAGAACGGAGGCTGGGATATCTACAGGATCAATGCTCCATTGAAACTTCCTCCTCTTGATCTGGACATCACCGAATTCAGAAAAACCCATTACACAATTGAAACTTCTGAGGCAACTGCTTTTATTCCCCAATCGCAGAAGGAAGAAGATGAAGGACAGCATGAACTACCCGGTACTATTAGTGAATCGGAACGTCCCGAGCGCCAGAGTGAGTTCAGCAGATTTGTTTTTATACCCCGGCACCGGCAGGATACATTCAGCGATGCCGACACTATTGCCCTTGATTCAACTGTCTTTCTTACCGAGTCGGGAGAATATAAAGAAAACGATTATAAAACGCGCTTTTCATTGGATTTTGTTGACAGCCAGGTCGGCTATTCCACCTTTTACGGCATTCAGGGTCAGACTGTTTTTCTTTTTAGTGATGTGATGGGGGATCATCAGATCGCCTTAGGCACTGAACTCTATATCGATCTGAAAAACAGTGATTATTCTATCACTTATGCCTTTCTTAAAAACCGTTTAAATCTGGCCTTGACTTATTATAATGATTCCAATCATTACTATACTTATTATTTAACAGAATTCGGTTATGCCATTCGATTTACACGGTACAGGAATTTCGGTTTTGATCTGGGTGCATCCTATCCTTTGGACCGATATCGCCGTTTGGAATATAGTCAGAATTTTTCTACTATCAGCCGCGAAGTAATGGATATGTATGAAGTTTATGAAGGTTTTGACCACTCTTTCAGGAATGCCATATCATCTCTGGCTTATGTTAAAGATAATGTTTTATGGTCATATACGGCTCCTATGGACGGTACCCGCTGGCGTTTGCAATTTGACTTCGCACCGGAATTCAATAATGATTCTCCGGCTTTTAATTCCCTGACGCTCGATTTCAGGAAATATTGGAAATTTAATTTCGATTACCACATCGGTATACGATTGAACAGCGGTTTTTCCTGGGGACGGGAACCCCAGACATTTCTCATCGGCGGTATCGATAATTGGCTGAATTACAGGTATAATACAGATGCTCCCATATTTGGGTCCTCTGATGAAAACTTCAGTGAGGATATGGCAATGTATTATTTTTCCCGTTTCATTACACCCGTCAGGGGAACACCCTATTTTTCCAAATATGGCAATAAATTTGCCGTTATGAATGCTGAGCTGCGGTTCCCATTTCTGGAATACGCTAAATTTCGTTTTCCTTTACCGGTGAACCTGTGGCAGATCAGAGGTGTTTTATTTGTTGATGCAGGAACTGCATGGTATGACGATCTGCAATTAATCAGCAATCCGGATATATGGCCGTTCAACAATCCTTTTCAGGATCTGATTGCCTCAACCGGCACCGGGATACGTATCTATTTAGGATATTTTCTCCTTCGAATGGATGTGGCCTGGGAATATAACGGAACCGGTTTTTCAAAACCCCGTTATCTCTTTTCGCTGGGCGGTGATTTTTAAATGATATACATTTCCGGAGTTGCTCCCGTATGAGACTTTCCCGATTATATGTTTATATTTTCAAAGAACATCAGGGCCCTTTTATAGGTGCAATTCTGGTTCTGGCCTTTCTGTTTATATCCAACCTGCTTATGACCAGTCTGGATAAACTTCTGGGAAAAGATCTGGGCTTTGTGGTGGTTGAATATATTCTTCTCAACCTTGCCTGGATTCTTGCCATGGCCGTTCCCATGGCTGTTCTTATTTCTACCCTCATGGTCTATGGCCGGCTGGGTGAGGATAATGAGATTACAGCCATGCGGGCTTCAGGAATCAGCTTTACATCTATTATCCGCCCTTCTCTTCTCTTTGCTTTTATAATTATGATCGCACTGCTATATTTCAATAATTATATCCTCCCGGATGCTAATCACAGGGCAAGACTTTTAAAACGGGCAATTTATCAGAAACATCCGGATCTGAATATAAATGCAGGATATTTTCTATATGACATACCCGATTATACCCTTTTCATACGGAATAAAAACGGGAATGAACTGACGGATCTGCTGATTTATCATACGTCCCCTGAGGGACAGCATATTACAGTCTGGGCACAGAAAGGGACATTGTTTACAAAAGGAACACGGGTGATCCTTGATTTGCAGGACGGAGAAATTCATGAACTTCCGGCAGCTCCGGAAGAAGATTATAGAATTCTTAATTTTCAAAAGCACCGAATTACAATACCCGTGGATGAGATGTCTCTCCAGCGCCAGGAGTCAGAACGGCGGGGAGACCGGGAAATGGATATTGCTGAAATGATGGAGGTTGTTCATGAATACCGGGACCGTCGGAAACAGCTGAAAAACCGAATCAATAATGATATTGCGCAATGGGGGGGAGATACAAGCGCTTTCAGTTTTAAAAAATATGAAAAAGTATTGGATAATCTCATCCATTCCATTAAAGAAGATTCAGCCGGGGCTTATACGGATAAAAACAAACAACGGCAGCTCGAATTGAAACTCCGGAATCTTAATGCCCGTAAACGACGGCTTGAGACCGATAAAAGAATTTTGCATGCCTATAAAATGCAGGAAAATAAGTATCTTGTAGAAGTTCATAAGAAAGTCTCAATGCCTGTAGCCTGTTTAATTTTTATATTAGTCGGTTCGCCTTTGGGAATTATCGCACGTCGCGGAGGAATGGGCGTAGCTGTTGGCGTCAGTGTAATTTTTTTCCTCATTTACTGGGCTTCACTGATGGGTGGTGAAAGGCTGGCAGACAGAGCCATCATTGAACCATGGATTGCAATGTGGTCTTCAAATATTGTTTTCGCTATCCTGGGGATATTTCTTGTATGGTTCGCCATACGTGAACAGGCAACACTGAAAATTTTTAAAAAGCGTGATGTAAATGAAAGTAATGAGAGATGATCATAACGTATAAAGAAATAACCCCGGCAATTCATAGTAATGCTTTAATCCTTCCTGAGACAACCCTTATCGGAGATGTTGAAATTGATGAAGACTCTTCTGTCTGGTTCAGATCTGTCCTGAGGGGAGATATTCATTATATCAGAATCGGACGGAATTCAAACCTGCAGGACGGAACAATTGTTCATACCGGATTTGGAATATATCCTGCACTGGTTGGGGATAATGTAACAATTGGGCATGGTGCTCTGATACACGGAACGGATATCAAAGACAGTGTTCTTATAGGCATGGGAGCAATTCTTCTGAATGGTTCCGTTGTGAATAAAGGTTCAATAGTTGCCGCTGGAGCACTGATCCGCGAAAATTTTGTTGTGCCCCCCCGCACATTAGCCGCCGGTGTTCCTGCCAAAATCATCCGCGATGTAACAGATGAAGAATATGACGCAATCCTGAAATCAGCTGATCACTATCATGAACTGGCAAAAACCTACATAACTGTTAAAAGAGAAAAGGTGCTGTGATGTTACCCTATACACTCATAGAAAAGAAACAGGCAGGGAAAACCCTGAGTTTTGAAGAATGGGAATTTTTTATTAAGGGTTTTCTGTCAGGTAAAGTGCCTGCTTATCAAATGTCCACAATGCTGATGGCAATTTATTTCAAAGGACTCGAAGAACAGGAAGTAACCGCACTTATAAATATTGTAATAGATAGCGGGGACAGAGTGCGTTTTGACAATTCTGATGTTTTTTATGCTGATAAGCACAGTACCGGAGGAGTGGGTGATAAAATATCTTTAATCCTTGCACCGCTTGCAGCAGCTACCGGCCGGGTTCGCGTACCCATGATTTCCGGAAGGGCCCTGGGGCATTCCGGTGGAACATTGGACAAACTGGAAAGTATTCCCGGTTTTAAAACTAACCTGACTCTTGCAGAATTTAAAAAGCAAACAGATGCTATCGGGTGTGCTCTTATCGGTCAGACCGACAACATTTGTCCGGCGGACAGGGAAATGTATGCACTCCGGGATGTGACGGCTACCGTCCGTTCCATTCCCTTGATTTGTGTATCCATACTCAGTAAAAAAATTGCCGAAGGGATCCAGGGACTGGTACTGGATGTAAAATCCGGAAACGGTGCATTTATGCAGACTGAAGAAGATGCTGCCAAACTGGCTGAAGACCTGAAAAAATTTGGTGAAGCGGGCGGATTAAAAGTCACACCTATCATTACTGATATGAATCAGCCTTTGGGAGAAGCCGTGGGAAACTGGCTTGAAGTCAGGGAATCCATCGAAGTTCTACAGGGTGGTGGTCCTGAAGAAGTGAGGGATCTGTCCATCCGCTTAACAGAAGAGATGATTTTACTTGGTGAACCGAAGGCGGACAAGAAGGTAATTCGAACCGAACTTGAAACACTGCTTAAAAATGGGAAAGCTTTTGAAAAATTTCTGGAGATAGTAAAAACTCAGGGTGGTGATATATCTGTTTTAGAAACACCGGACAGTTACCCGAAATCAAAATTTGTGGCGGAAGTTACAGCGGAAGAAGAAGGGGTTATTAAAGAAATTGACACATATTTCCTTGGACTAGATGCCATCTATCTGGGAGCAGGACGGCGCCAGAGTACGGATACAATTGATCCCAAGGCAGGTATGCTGGTCCATGTACGGCTGGGTGACAGAGTTAAACCGGGGGATCCTATTATTACTCTCTTTTCCGATAATGAAACAGCTATTAATGAAAAAGTGAAGGAAATTGGGGAAAGATTTTTATTGAGAGGTTGAGAGGGTAGGCTCGCTGCGCTCGCTGTTCATGAGCTCAAGAGTTCAAGGAAATTGATAATTGGTTAATTGATAATGAGTCGAAAGTCGCTGAACGTCGTTCCGGCTTAGCAGGCAGGCTTCAATCCAAAGTCAGCTGACCAAATTCAATCATTCTTAATTCAAATTATCCCGTGAAATAGGGTTCCCAATATGGATTGGGAATTTCATGGGATTCATCCCTCTTCATTCATCATTCATCATTCTTCATTCATCATTCTATTCAGAATTAAGCATTCAAAATTCAGAATTCCCCGGCTACCGACTAACGACTACCATCTTATCTTGTTTGAATAATCCGAATCGTGTAAATTGCATTCGTTAAACGAATAATTAAACGGGATTTGATATGACTGAAAGAACTAAACACAGCCGTTCACCATGGTGGTGGATACCGTCTCTGTATTATGCTCAGGGTCTTCCATATGCAATTGTAATGTACGTAACCGTGGTTATGTACAAGAAGATGGGCGTTTCAAATGCTGATATCGCTCTGTATACTAGCTGGCTTTACCTTCCCTGGGTCATTAAACCTCTATGGAGCCCGATTGTTGATGTTTTAAAGACGAAACGTTTCTGGGTTTTGGGAATGCAGTTTATTATCGGTGCAGCTCTTGGAAGTGTTGCTATAACAATTCCCATGCCTGCTTTCTTTAAAATTACAATTGGCATTTTCTGGCTTATGGCTTTCAGTTCAGCCACACATGATATTGCTGCTGACGGATTGTATATGATCGGACTCGATCAGCACCAGCAGGCTTGGTTTGTGGGTATAAGAAGTACTTTTTACCGGTTTGCAATGCTTACAGGGCAGGGAATTTTGATTATTTTAGCCGGTCTCGTTGAAAGTCACAGCGGTTTGGAAAATGTGGAAATGAGTGTTCATGCTGATATTTCACCCACAATTCATACACTGGCCACGGTGGAAGAGATGCCGGAATTTGATATGGACGAGTTGAAAATGATATCCTGGCCGGAAAAATTGTTCATTGATGCCACACCTATTCCCCGTCAAAAAGCGGATTCTTTAATTGCGATGGCCAAAGCATGGAATCTTGCACAGGGACAACCGGAAGAAGAAATGCTGATCAAGGATGAAAAACCTTCTTTCTGGACCACATATATTTCCGATCCTTTAAAAAACACGTTACAAAGCCGTTTCGGCAAGAAACCAAAACCCATACTTGAACAGACCGGTAATATCGGTGTGATTTTCTTCCGTCTGAATAAAGCACCTGAAGGGGATGATGATGAAGTCGTAATTACTTTCGGCCGGTCAACTGGAAACAAAAACATTAACCTGACCGAGGGAACCCGTTTTGTCTTTACAAAGGAGAACTGGGACAAACCTGCAATGGCAGTAATCCAACTGGATCCCAAACTTGATGAAAGAGCTTTCGCATCCTTTGAGGCAAAAAGCGGAAATATTGTCCTAAGCTGGGCTGTAACTTTTATTGTATTATTCGGACTTTTTATTTTCTTTGCACTCTATCATATCTTTGCTTTACCGAAAGATGTGGAAGAAGAGCGGGTTCAGAGTTCTCTGCTTGAATTCTTTAAAGATTTCTTTGGAACCTTCAAAGATTTCTTTACAAAAGACAAGATAGGTATTTCAATTACATTCCTGCTCCTTTTCAGACTGGGAGAAGCACAGCTTGTAAAACTTGCTGCTCCGTTTATTCTGGATGCGCAGGAAGCCGGAGGCCTTGGACTTACCACGCAGGAATTCGGTTTTATTTACGGAACGGTGGGACTCCTGATGCTTACCCTGGGAGGAATTCTGGGAGGATTCGCCGCTGCTAAAAACGGACTTAAAACCTGGATCTGGTGGATGGCCATTGCTATGAATATTCCCAATGCCGTCTATATCTATATGTCCAGTGTTTTACCAACCAGCACATTTATCGTAAGCCTTTGCGTGGGATTGGAACAATTCGGATACGGTTTCGGATTTACAGCTTATATGCTTTATATGATCTCAGTTGCTGAAGGAAAATACAAAACGGCACACTATGCAATATGTACCGGATTCATGGCTTTGGGTATGATGATACCCGGTATGATCAGCGGATGGATACAGGAAATTGTGGGATATCAGAATTTCTTTATATGGGTTGTCCTCGCTACAATCCCGGGATTCATCCTGATACGATACTTGCCGATCAGTGCAGATTTCGGAAAGAAGAAAGAATAAAAAGGTTCGCTGCACTCACCGTTCATGGGTTCATAGGCTCAGGCTCGCCGGGCTCGTCGTTTAGAGGTTGAGAAGGAGTATTTAATTGATAATTGTCAATTTATGCTCGTTTCCAAGAAAAGCGAGTCATCTTTAAAATTCACAGTATTTTGGTCATCGAAAAGGCCGCAACTGGCAGTCGTATCCAAATGCCGGGACCCCTGCGGGAGGTTGTTCGAGGCTTTATGTGTTTCCCGATAAATCGGGACAGGCTGGGATCTCCGCTCCGCTCCGACATCACTCAACACTCAGCACTCAGCACTCAGCACTCAGAATTCAGCACTCAGAATTCAGCACTCAGAATTCAGAATTCAGAATTCAGAATTAATGTATATACAGCATTTTCTTTGACTTTATTTATCGAAAAATAGTCTTTTCTGTATTTGCCTTTCAGATACATTTCCGTCTGATCCAGATAAAACGGACTGGAAGGATTACCGGATGTTCCGGTTGGTAGAATAACATAACTCTTATCCCAATCTGATAAGTCATATATGTGACGGTGGGATGCACCATGATTTACATCGTAAGGATTGGCAAGAGAATATGCATATGGACTCACGGTATGAAAACTTCCGGGGACAGGATAAGGACTGCTGTTCAATTTCAAAATCCGGTCTAAAAGTTTAACCGAACCCAGAGGATGTTTTAATGTAAGTGTATGCAGGTTACCCCATTGCCAGCGTTCAGGATCCTTCCCCAGTTTATTCTCCAAAAATCCAACTGCGTCTCTGAAACTCTGAAAGATTATATCATCGCGGGTTTCCTCTTTATTTTCTGTAGTGATGTTATCTGCCCACAGGCTCTTATCGGAAAACCATAATTTATCAATTGCATACCTGGCAAGATAAGAACTTTTGGTGTACTCTGTATAAAGTGAATCGCCCATTTCATCAAGGAATACATTTTTTGCAAAGGATACATAAAACTGGTCAAAAACTGCGGGTGCGGCAATATCGGCAGTCATAATTCCGGGCCAGGCACGGAGAAGATTCAGGGTTTTATATTCATTTTCTGTCAGATTATTCCTGTTGGAATGAAGAACGGCTAAAATATCCGGTAATAGATCTTGGACAAGATGGGACTGATAATCGATATGCATTGACATAAAATCCAGTGTTGTAAGACTTTCATTTTGGTTAAGCATTTCACGAATCCGGTTTATCCGATAGTGCATGGCATACCAGTAACTAATGTGGTATGGATACCTGTTATCTGCAGTTTTGTTATTTGCCGAGGATACGGTTCCTGAGGGCGGATTAAAGCTATATGGAAGTTCTTCAAATGGAACAATTCCTGTCCAGTCATACTCATCCGTCCATCCGGGATGGACATTCAATCCGTTACCTTTTTTACGGACAGGAACACCCGCACAGGTTTGCAGCCCGATATTTCCATATACGTCTGCATACGCAATATTCTGACTGACTGCAACAAAACCCTTAACTGCTTTACGGAAATCCTGCCAGTTTTGGGCACGGTTTAAACCGTAAACAGCTTCCAGTTCATGGCTTATTTCATTACCCAGCCATTTCATGGAAACGACGTCCTGACCTGTTTTTTTAAACCGGCTGATAACAGGCCCCCGATGGGTGAAATAAATGGTTTTTTCAACAGATTGTCCGCCTTTAATAAAGATTTGTTCAGTCTTCTCTTCAAATTCCAGCCATTCTCCCATGTATTCATAATGTCCCGGCTTATCCTCCGATGTTTTTTCCAGATAAAAATCCATATCATCAACCATCACATTGGTCATTCCCCAGGCAATATGTTCATTGTGTCCGGCTATTACGAAGGGTTGGCCGGGTAATACGACTCCGGTTACATGAAGGCTGTTTTCCACATGGTGATGCATAGGATACCAAATCCCGGGTGAAGACAAACCAAGATGCATATCATTGGCAAATAAAGGCGATCCGGATTCGGTTTTTTCCGGAGAAGCCGCCCAGTTATTACTTCCTAAAAATACTTCAAGACCCAAATCCCTGATATTTTCATCTGATTCAAAAAGAATATCAAATGATTCCATAGAAGAGAAATCTTTAAAGGATTCGTGAACGGAAGAAAACTGAATTGCAATATCCGGAACGAGTTCATTGAAATATTCATTACCTAATTTCTGCCTTATTTTGTGAAGAATTATTTCTGATGAATACGGCATTGTCAGATCCCATGCCATGTATCCAATAAGATTCACCGAATGAACAGGCTCCCATTTTTCCGGTTCATAACCAAGAACAACAAATTCGGGGGGTAGTTTTTTTCTGTAATCTTCAATATAACGATTAACCCCGGCTGAATAGGATTCCAGGGCACATTCAATTTCAGAATCAACAATGCCGGCAAGAATTTTATTGCTTTTTTCAGTCATTCTTAAGGAACGCATCAGCAGATCGGTATTGGCCAGGTTTTCACCAAAGATTTCCGATAACCTGCCCTGTGTTACCCTCCGAAGCAGATCCATTTGCCAGAGTCTGTCAGAAGCCATTACATAACCGACGGCATAATATAAATCTTTGTCTGATTTTGCTGACAGTACAGGGACGCCAAAATCATCACGCCATACAATAACAGGATGTTCAAGTTCCGATAAAATAATCTCTCCTTCCAGAATCGGAAGCGCCTGGATTTTAACTCTGTGAAGAATAAATCCGCCAATTAACAATATCAAAATAATGAACGCAAAAAGAATTCTTATCATCAGTCTCATGTTCCCTCCAAAAGCTGATTGATTATTACAAGAAAAATAATAGTAATTTTTCCACCATGTCAAGTAATGATAAATGAATTATCATTTGATTTCTATGTGAATTTATTTATCATATGACTGAAAAACAATATTCAGCAAAAAACAAAAACATACCGGAAGATCAACCATTCTGATCTTTTCGATTTTTCCCGGATGGAATAAGCACTTGATGATTAAATTAAGGTTTCTCATGAAAAAGCTGAACTATCAGATGATCTGGGTGAAATACAAAATCATTCTGTTTATTCTTACTTTTCTGGCCTTAACTCTTTTTTTTGGTTATTTTGGCACCCGCTGGCAGGCAAGAATCACTGATCAAACAATCCGTGAGTCTTTATTGGAACAGGCGGTTTTAATTGCAAAAGCAATTGATCCCTATTTGGCCCGTGAATTGTCGTTTACACCTTCTGATGAAGGATCAGTTGCTTATGAAAGAATCCGCGAGCAATTGATGAAATACGGACAGTTGATTAATCAGAGAGGAATATATTCTTTTGCGCTCATGGACGGAATACTGCGGTTTGGACCTGAAAATTATCCGGAAGATGATCCGATGGGAGCGGGACATCCCGGGACAGTCTATGAAGAACCATCTGCTGAAGATTATAAGATTTTTAAAACAGGAAAACCGGTGGTTATGGGCCCGCAAACAGATGAATACGGTACGTTTATATCCGCAATTGCACCCGTAACAGATCCGGTAACTGATGATGTCATTATGGTGGTTGGGATTGATATTCTGTATGAATCCTATCAAAAAATGCTTTGGAGAGACAAGATTAAAATCTTTGGATTGACTATCATAATTGGACTGGTTTTCGTTATAGGAATAATCATTAACCTCACATGGAAATCCAGAAAAGACAGACTTTTGCGACATTTGGAAACAATTATTACGGCAGTTTCAGGACTTCTTATTACCCTATCCCTTACGGCGCTTTTTTATAATCAGGAAACAATGGAACGTGTTAAAATTTTTAACAATATGTTTCTGTCTATGGCAGAAGAGATTGATGGTAATTTGTGGGATGTCAGAAACAATGTGGAATCCATTGTCCGGTTTTTTCAAAGCAGTGAATTTGTTGATGATAATGAATTTGCCTTTTTTACTGATCCATTGGCTCTGTCTTCTCATGTAAGTTGGTATCAATGGATTGATTATGTTCCCGCTGACGATCTGCCAATGTATGATAAGTATATGAAAAAATTTTATGATGATCGTTTTTTCGTTTGGGAAAAAGATAACAGTGGAATTAAAAAGCCTGTTACAGGCAGGAATATCTATTATCCGATCCGGCAAACAGCCCCCAAAGGGTTATTTCCCGAATTAACCGGCTTTGATTTGAACTCTTCCCCGAAATTACAAGAAGAATTTTTTAATACAACAATATGGAACCAATTGACAGCCAATACGATAATGCCGGTTTTTACCGATGAGTTGGAACGTTCGGAAATTGTTATTATACAAGCAGGTTATAAACAGGAAAATATTAAGTACTCGCCGCCTCTTTCCACAGATTTACTGGGCTTTGCATCAGCCATTCTTAACATCGAAGGAATTTTAAGAGGGGCTTCCGGTTTTTTATTGGGACCGGATACACTCGTGCATATACATTTTGTGGATCTGACGGATAAAGATGGCATTAAAAATCTTATATCTTATCCCAAAATCAGTTACGACACCTGTCCCCTGTATATTGACAGAGCTCATTTACAGGACCATCCTTTTTATAAGACGTTCCCTGTTTTTCTGTTTGGAAGACCTTATGCACTGATATTGCATCCAACTGACGATTTTTACCGTTTTTTCTCATTTCGAACAACATATATGATGCTTCTGGGTGGAATATTAATAACCGCTATACTAACTATTTTTATTGGATATATCAGAAACCGGGAATACCGTCTGGAAAAGCTTGTGGAAAAGCGGACTCAGGCACTCCGGGAACGGATGAAAGAATTAGCCTGCTTGTCAGCCGTTAGGGCGGAAACACTGGGCTATCTGAATAAAGCCGCACTTTTAAGAATTATTCAATATGTAAAAATTGCTATGCAATATTCTGATATTGCCTTCCCGATTATTGAACTCAATGGGGAAATTTATTCTGCCGGGAAAATAAACATAAAACAAAACCACAGCATCAGTTCTTTTATTACCGTTGGAAATTCTGTTTATGGCAGATTGTGGGTTCTTTACACCGAAGATAAACCCTTCCTGGACCCGGAGGAAGAGAATTTAATTAAGAGTGTATCGGAAATAATCGGATTATGGTACGAAAGAAAAGTTCTGGCAGACAGGGAAGCCCATACTAAAAAGGTTCTCATGGGCATACGAAACGTCAATCAGTTAATTGTAAAAGAAAACGATCCGATTGCTTTAATCCGAACAGCCTGTAATAATTTAACCGAAACGCTGGGATATCAGGATGCCTGGATTTCCTTGATAGATGAAAATTATAACATAACCCTTACGGAATATGCAGGAGAAGACGTATGTGGATTTGAAGCATATAAAGATATGGTTACAAATCAAACATTACCCGCATGTATACAAAAAGTTATTGAAACTCGAAAATTTATTTATTTAAAACCCTTTAATGATACTTGTCTTAAATGTCCTTATCTATCAAAAAAACCTGGATTTGGCTTATATTCTGCCCCCCTTAATCATCGGGATAAAGTGTATGGTATACTGACAGTGGGCTTGCCCGGGGAATTTTCAGATGTCGAGGAAGAAAAACAACTATTTGTTGAAGTTGCTGAAGATATAGGTTTTGCTCTTTATAAAATCGAAATGGAAGAACAAAGGAAAATTGCTGAAACAAATATTCTGAAAAATCTCCATGAAAAGGAAATACTGCTTCAGGAAATTCATCATCGCGTGAAAAACAATCTGAATGTTATATCCAGTCTGTTGAATTTACAGGCAAGAAAAATTTCCGGTAAAGAAGATGCATTAGAGGCTTTCAGAAACAGCAGCAATCGAATAATGGCGATGGCCCTTGTCCATAAAAAACTCTATGATACAAAAGATTTCGACAAAGTGGATTTGAATTCCTATTTTACATCACTGGCCAGCCAGCTTGTATCTGCATACGGACACCAGTCGGATATTAAGATATCTACAGAAACAACAGATGTGGTTTTAGACATTAATATGGCTGTTCCCTGTGGTCTGATTCTGAATGAACTGATTTCCAATTCTTTAAAACATGCTTTTACTGACAGAGATAAGGGACAGATTCAGATAAAGGCTGAGTATTCGGATGATAGCAATGTTGTTATTACGATCAGAGATGATGGCCGGGGACTTCCGGAAATCTTTGACATTGAATCCGTTGAAACCCTTGGCCTCCATTTGGTTAAACTCCTGACACAACAAATAAACGGGTCCCTGTCAATCCGGTCTGATGACGGTACAACATTCATTATTAAATTCCCCGGAAAAAGAGATAAGATATCCTCCAAAATATAGATGATACAATCCAGTATTTGAGCATGTTTTTCTTCCGTAAAAGAAGGGGGTGAACATGAAAAGTTCATGTTATTTAAGGACAAAGGGTTTGTCTTATGCTTTGACATGTCTGGCAGTTGTTGCAATATCAATTTTATTCTATCCCCTGGCCGTATCTGCAAAAACCCTGTCTGTTGGAATTTACCAGAATCCTCCGAAGGTCTTCCTGGATGAACGTAAGAATCCTAAAGGTATCTTTGTGGACATTATGAATGAAATTGCCCTGCGGGAAAATTGGGATTTGAATTATGTTTTTGGAACGTGGGATGAAAATATTGACAGGTTGAAAAAAAATGAACTGGATATTATTCTTGATGTAACATGGCATAAAGACAGAACTGCTTATATGGATTTTAACTCTATTTCTGTTATTGAATCCTGGCTTCAGGCTTTCTCTACAGACAGTATTCCGCTGGAATCAGTTGCGGATTTTAACAACAAAACAATTGCAGTTCTCAAAGAATCTATTCAGGAAAACTATCTTGTAAATGAGCTGCCTGTGTGGTTTCAGTTGAACTATAATATCTTAAGTTATTCCGATTATTCTGCAACAATCAAAGCCCTGACAAGTGGTAAAGCAGATTTGATAATTGCTGACAGGTTTTTTTATTTTTCATCACTCCGGCCTGAACAGATCAGACCGACCCCCATTATTCTCAATCCTATCGGAATATTTTTTGCTTTTTCGAAAGGGGATCATGGAGGGCTTATACCCATAATTGATAAACATATAACATCCATGAAAAATGATCCGGAGTCCATATACTATAAAACTTTGAATAACTGGTTAATTATTCCGACGGATAAATTCCTCCCCAGATATATCTTAATCATTTTTTTAATATGCGGATTATCATTATTGATTTTTCTGCTCTTTATCATGCTGCTGAGAAAACAGGTTCGGAACAAAACACAGGAACTTCAGGATAGTCAAGACACCTTAATTCACATGAATAACGAACTCGAAGTAATGTATCGGAAGGAGGTTGTGCGGCAAAAAGAAATCAAACATCGGTTGAAGGAAAAAGAAGTACTGTTGCAGGAAGTACATCACAGAGTTAAAAACAACTTAAATATCATATCCAGCATGATGAAAATTCAAATTCGTAGAATCATTACCAAAGATGATGCAATAAAAGCATGTAAGAACATCAGCGACCGTATAATGGCCATGGCATTAATTCATGAAAATATTTACTCATCCGAAAATCTGGATAAAATAAATATGAAACAATATGTATCTAAACTGGCAAAACAGTTAAAACAGACATATCTTGATAACAATCAAATCGTTATTTCAACGGATCTCGAAGAAATATTTCTGAAAATACATGTGGCTACTCCATGCGGATTAATACTAAACGAGATAATAATCAATGCGCTCAAACATGCATTTCCTGAAAATCGAAACGGAACAATTCACATTAAACTGCACCGGATTGATGAAAGTATTCTTGAATTAAGTGTTATTGATAACGGCGTGGGACTGCCGGCAGACTTTAATGAAAAAGAGACTGAATCTATAGGATTTTATCTTATACGCATACTTGCAGAGCAATTAAGCGGGACACTGTCTTTTGTTAATGACAACGGAACCCGGATCAGCCTACTGTTTCCAGTGAATTAATTTATTATGAAATTCTTACATCAGGGGAAAGCAGATACTAATTTGTGTCCCGTTTTGTCGATTCACATGCCATTTCCCTTTAAGCTGGCGAACCAGCACATCAACTAAATGTAAGCCCAGTGTGTCACTGTTCTTTATATCAATCTCATCAGGCAGTCCGATACCATTGTCAGAAATTGTTAAACTAAAATATTTATCTGTCGATTTAGTTATAAGTATATTTATATCGCCGGTTGCATTATTAGGAAAAGCATGTTTGAGCGCATTGGTTATCAGTTCGTTCAGTATCAGCCCAACAGGAACTGCTATATTAATATTCAGAATTATTTTTTTTACATTTGTGACAATTTTAATATTGGAACCAATTTTAAAGATTCCAATCAATTGATTTGTAAGAGACTGTATGTAATATTTTATATTTATCTCATCAAAATGTTCACTTTGATAGAGTTTTTGGTGAACCAATGCCATTGACATTACACGGTCACTGCTGTTTCTGAAAGCCTCTAATGCATCCTCCTTACCGGTTATTTTTCTTGCCTGTAAATTCAACAGGCTGGATATAACATTCAGATTGTTTTTCACACGATGATGAATCTCTTTCAGCAGTAATTCCTTTTCCTTAAGATTATTCCGAATTTTATCTTCATCATTTTTCCGCCGTGTAATATCCCTGCTGATCACCATAATTTGCTTCAGCTTATTCTCTGAATCATATATCCTGTTGCAGATGGATTCCATCCATACAATCCTGCCGCTTTTATGAGTGATTCTGTATGTATATGTTGTACTGCGGCTTCTTTCTTCATTGCTTTTTTCCAACAGACTGAAAAATGTTTCTCTGTCTTCAGGATAAATCAAATCAAAGTAGCTGTTATGGTCAAGATAATGATGGGGATAACCGGTAACTTTTTCAAAGGAGGGACTAATATACCGGTGTTTAAAATCATCACCATAAAGGCCGATAATATCTGAAGCATTTTCAGCAAGAAGCCTGTGCCGTTCTTCACTGAGTTTCAGATCCTGCTGAAGACGGCTGGGAATTGTAATATCCCGGACAATTGCCAAAACATGGCTGTCATCCAATTTGGAAATTCTGGCTTCATAATAGCGGACACTCTCCTTAATCTTTATATCATAAGTAAAAACCTCAATAGATCCTGATTTCAGGCATTTTTTATAATATTCCAACTGATCTGTCGCCTGTTTTTCTGAAAAAACATCAAAAATGGAAGCTCCGATAATACGTTCTCTGGGTATGAGAAGATCACTGTCAGACTGGGCATAATAATCAGTGAACATTCCTTCATGATTCACAACAAATACAAGATCCGGCAAACTCTGAAGGGTTGCCTGAAGACGGAGGGTTTTTTCTTTCAATGATTCACTGATACTCAGGTTTTCCTCAAAGAGTTTTCTTTCCCGGGTTACATCCCGGGCAGAACCTACTGTACCGATCATAACTCCGCTTTCGTCCAGAAGCGGTGCTTTATATACATCAAGAAAAAGAAATTTCCCTTTAACATTACCGGTCTCATCAAAACGCTGGGCTTTTTTACTGTCCATTACCATCTGATCAGAATCCCGGCAAATTTTTCCGAAAGTATGCCAGTCCGGGTTCTCAGAATGTCTTTCCTGTTCCCGTTGTGCAAAAAATAAGTCATTCTTACCTATCGGTTCATCGGTGTTGTCTGAAATTAAAAGGTTATTGCATAGGGCTTTATTTGCAAAGATATAATTCTTGTTCAGGTCTTTTGCCCAGATCATATCCTGTACATTATCGTTCATAAGGCGAAGCATCCGGGATATTTCACGGTATTTTTTTTCAGAGGCTTCAAGGGTATTCATGTACCGTGCTTTTTCTTCTTCTGCCATCTTTTTCTCTGCTTCATGAAATCTTTCTTCAGTGACATCCTTGAAAAAAAACATATATCCCAGTAATACATTCTTTTTCTCTTGTATCGGGTGAATTGTAATATTGAAGAATAAAATGGTATCATCAAATTCACCGCTGACATCAAATGATGTCAGTTTGGGTTCTTTACAGTTCAGCTCAGGCCAATACGGCATGATTTCAGTTACGGGTTTTCCTAAATCACCGGAAGTTACTCCAAAGATATTTCGCGCTGAAAAGTTTCTGTCCACGATTCGCATTTCCGGATCCAGGACCAGGACAGGGTCGGGAAGCAGATCGAAAAGCATGGTTCGGGCAAGAGGCATCACATTAAAAATTTTCTTGCGAATAAACCCTGTATAAATAATGATAGCACTGATGAAAAATACATAAGGGTTTGGATCCAAACCTTTAGAAAAATATCCAAATATATATAATATATACGTCATATATGGAATTGAAAATCCAACGAAAATATAGAGAACCTGTTTTCGAAATGCAGGTGCGGAGTAATACCACATATTTCCCAGCAAAAGCATTGCGACGATCAGACTCAGTATGGCATATGATTGTTGAATCCAATACCAGAATCCAGGGGAAAAATTCAAATATTGGTAAAACAAACTGGTTTCAAAATGTGCGCTATGATGAAATAAATGATGCCATTCATTCGTGAAAACAATAAGCATAGTAAGAAGCGGAATAATAAATATACTTTTAACATAATTTGGGGGAATAAGGCTTAGTTTCCCGGTATAATCAAAAGCAAACATCAAAACAAAAGCAGGAATTAAGGAAATTCCAAAATACTGCAGTTTATAGAAGAACAATGTCGTTTCAATGGTTGTTGAAGATATTTCAAGAGCATAAAAGAAAGTGTATATAGACACGCAGCACACCAGGTAAATAAAATACTTTGCGCCGGGTTTTTCTAAATATTTTTTTACAAGTGCAATGATTAAAAAATTAATGATCACCACAAATAAAAGGGGGACAGAATAATAATTAAAATACATTTATTTTAATCCTTTGATTTCATCTGCCGGTGGCAGTATGATGACTCTGAACAGACAGGTTTTCACGCGTTTATTCCTGCATATCAATTCATATTTCAAAAGAGGACAATCTGTTTAGGTCATGTGAAGAAGAATTTTGCAAAGTTCAGAATGATACATCCTTCTCGCCGGTAGAATTTAAATGAGGCCGCTCATTGAATCAATGATTTATTATCAATTTTAAAATTTAATATCTTTATACTATCTGTTCATAAGACAGAGGTTGATATTTCATATATTCCGCAGATTAAAGACAGATGTTGAAGATAATTTATTTATTGTTTTCCCAAGGAGCGGTAAAATCCAGTTCTTGGAGTTTTTCTTCAAATTCCAGGCGTTCCTGACGCTTTTGTAGGAAGCCGGCTTTGTCTTTGTCCAGCCAACCAAAATCTTCAGCTTTTTTAACTGCAGCATCCGGTAAACCTTTCAGCAGACACTTCAGAATTTCCAGTTCAAGCCGTGAAAACCGTTCCGAATTCATAATATAATCGTTAAAGGCTTCCCATGTAACCGGAACCCAGCGGCTGACGATTTCATGCCCAATTGTCAGGGCATAATCCCGGATCTCCTTTTGGGCATTTGTTTCTATCCGGAGTTTGAGGAAATGAAGAAGGTTGTGCAGATCTATTTTCCAGTATGCCTCCGTATAGGTACACAGGGGAAGGTCTTTACGGGCCTGTTCACGGGCAACACCGCCCTCAATCCGCTCATTATAAATTTCCCGCGCAAACCGGTGCAGCTCCTCTTCACGCCCGGAAAATTCCCGTCCTGTCTCAGGATCAATTAAACCGGCACTTCCCTGATGGTTGATATCTGACTGTCCACGCCATGCATCCGGTTCTGTTTTCTGAGCAGCATTAATGGCAATCGAATAACGGGTGGAGTATTCATTAACACTGGCTGTACGATGACGGATCCACTGGCGCCAGCAATCCATGGGGACACGTATATGGAGCTTTATTGAACACATTTCAAAGGGACTTGTATGCTGATGCCGAAGTAAATAACGTATGAGTTCACGGTCCCGGCTTACTTTTTTTGTCCCTTGTCCGTATGAAACACGTGCTGCCTGGACAATGCTGCTGTCATTTCCCATATAATCCACAACCCGGATAAAGCCGTCATCCAGCACCGGAAAAGGCTTACCTAAAATCTCATCCATGGCGGGACTGTTAAATCGCTCAATATATTCCTGTTTATCCGTCATTTGTGTTTCCTCTTTTAAAAAATTCTCGTTGAAAGTTAACAAAAAAGGACTGTTCTCACTGTGTAAAATCTTTTCGAATCCAGGATGATTGTTTGTACTTTTCCAAATGAATCCTTCAACAAGACAAAAACCTTATTACATTGGAGCCCATGTGAGTGCATCCGGCGGCATATCCAATGCACCGAAAAATGCCGCGGATATTGGTGCTACGGGATTTGCATTCTTTACTAAGAATCAACGGCAGTGGAATGCAAAACCGCTGGAAGAATCTGAAATTCAAGCCTTTAAAAGTTACTGCTCCGATTTGGGATTTCCATCCGGATCTATTTTACCGCATGACAGTTATTTAATCAATTTGGGACATCCTGAAAAAGAGGGGCTGGAAAAAAGCAGGAAAGCATTTATTGATGAGATGCAGCGGTGTGAAGTGCTGGGGCTTGACCGTTTGAACTTTCATCCCGGGAGTCATTTAAGACAGATTTCTGAAAAAGATTGTTTATCACGCATTGCCGAATCTATTAATCTGGCACTTCGGGAGACATCCAGTGCGATTGCCGTTCTGGAGAATACAGCAGGACAGGGCAGCAATGTTGGGTATTCTTTTGAACATCTGGTTGAAATCATGGAACAGGTGGAGGATCAGAACCGGGTTGGCGTATGCATCGATACATGCCATTCCTTTGCCGCCGGTTATGATCTACGAACAGAAGAGAGTTGTGAAAGGGTCTTTGAGGAATTCAACCGAATTATTGGTTTTCAATGGCTCCGCGGCATGCACCTGAATGATGCCAAATTCTCCCTTGGTCAAAAAAAGGACCGGCACCATTCTCTCGGGAAAGGAGAATTGGGTTTAAATGTGTTCAAATACATCATGACCCGTGACGTTTTCAGGGGAATTCCTCTAATCCTTGAAACCATCGAACCGGATATTTGGGCAGAAGAAATTAAAATGCTTCTTTCTTTTTCTTCAGACGCATAACACCTTAGAATAAAGCAATTTTGGAGAAACCTTGCACACCCATACATCACATTATCACGAGAATCCGGGAAAAATTCTTCTTGTATTTTTATTAAATGCCGCCATAACACTGGCTGAATTCATCGGAGGTCTTTTGTCTAACAGCCTGGCGTTGCTGTCAGATGCTGTTCATAACCTTCAGGACACTTTGGCGATCGGAATCAGTTACGGTGCCCGTGTTTTATCCCGCAAACCGGCAAATACACGGTTTACATTCGGATATCACAGAGCTGAGATTCTATCCGCATTTATCAACATGTCCATACTGATCGTCATCGCTTTTTTCCTTGTCCGGGAAGCGTGGGAGCGGTTTCAAAATCCCCAAATCCCCATACTCTCCATTATGGTTCCTGTTGCCCTCATCGGATTGGCCGGTAACGGAATCAGCATCTTTTTGCTAAAAGAGGGGCGTGAGAACAATTTAAACATCCGGAGTGCCTTTTTACATCTATTCTATGATACACTGAGTTCTGTGGCCGTACTGTTTGCAGCTTTAGGTACCTGGTTATGGAGCTGGAGCTGGATTGATCCGGCAGTCACACTTCTGATTGCCTTATTTATGGTTTTCAGCAGCATCAAAGTCCTCAAGTCAACCATACGTATTCTACTTAATGGTACTCCCGAAGGCGTTCAACCGGAAAAAATTGTCACAGACCTGGAATCCATCGATGAAATTATCAATATCCACCATGTTCATATCTGGAATATTTCGGAATCCAACCGGGCTTTCAGCTGTGAAGCGCTGGTTCATGACAGGATGCTTTCCAAGACAGCGCTGATCCGGGATAAAATGGCGGATGTGCTTTTCAGGTACGGCATCAGCCACCTTACAGTCCAGTTTGAAACAGAATGTGATGATGAGAGGGTTATTCATTCGGTAGAATAAGGTTAAGGTTAAGATAGAGATTAAGATTAAGATAGAGATTAAGATTAAGATAGAGACGCAATATTTTGCGTCTTAACATTAAGATTGAGGCAGGGAACGTTTTGAAACCGTTTTCTAAGGATGAGAATTAGCGATTATATGATGGCACGAAGGTACGAAGAAACAAGGATAATTAAATGGCATACATAAAAACCATCGAACCGGATGAGGCAACGGGTGAACTCCGGGATATTTATGAACATCTGATAAAAAGCCGGGGCAAATTGGCTGAAGTCCATAAAATTCAAAGCCTGAACCCCAAGAGCATTATGAATCACATGGATCTGTACATGACAATTATGTACGGTCAATCCCCGCTGAAAAGATACCAGCGTGAGATGATTGCCGTCATTGTTTCTGTTGCCAATCAGTGTATTTATTGTCAAAAACATCATGGAGAAGCCTTACATCATTTCTGGAAAGATACAGAGCGGATTGAACGTCTGTCAGAAGATTATACACAAGCCGGTTTATCCAATGCAGACCTGTTTTTATGTCGGTATGCGGATACGCTGACACGCAATCCAAACGATTCAGGAATAAAAGATCTGATTGTTTTTATGAAAGAGGCCGGATTGGACGACCGGATGATACTGGACTGTGCCCTCATTACAGCATATTTTAATTTTGTCAATCGTCTGGTTTTAGGCCTGGGAGTCGATTTGGAAAGGGATGGGGGCAAAGGATATCAATACTGAGATTAGGGATAAGTGATATGGTTTTCCAGTAAACGGATAATCTTTTCCAGGCCGGTCTGATCTTCTTCCGTAAACCGTCCTGTAAGCTGACTGTCAATATCCAGAACACCGATACACTGCTTATTATAAAACAGAGGGATCACCAATTCAGAGCGGGAATCGGGATCGCAGGCGATATGTCCTGGGAAAGCATGGACATCGTCCACCCGGAGGGTTTCCCCGGATTCAAAAGCTGTACCGCATACCCCTTTTCCTGAAGCAATGCGGATACAGGCCGGTTTACCCTGAAAAGGCCCCAGAACCAGTTCTTTATCTCTATTTTTACCTTTGTCTTTATCTCGATCTTGTTCTCGATCTTTACCTTGTTCTTTATCTTTATAAAAATAAAACCCCGCCCAGTTGATATTGGGCAGAGTATACCATATTAAAGCACTCAGGTTGGCGGCCTGAGCGATAAGATCTGTTTCTCCTGTTAAAAGGAGCTGAGCGGAATTTATCAGCTCAATATAAAATTGGCTTTTTTCTTTCCCGGCAGTTTCAGGAACCACAAACATACATCTCTCCATCAGTACAAAAATTTAAAGTACCTTAAAAAATATCAAGATTAAAACCTGCGTCAAAGTGTATTAATGCCCATAAAGACTTTTACTGAATACGAATATCATATTTCAAATTTCAAAACGATATGTGTACCGTCTTTATTCTCAACGGATAAATCCCCGCTAAGCTGTTCACTCATGATTTTGACAAGCATCAATCCGAATCCTTTGGACTGATTAAAATCAAATCCTTCCGGGAAACCTCTGCCATTATCCTGTATACTTAGTATTGCATACCTAGCATTTTTCGTGAGTGAAACATGAAGCATACATGATTGTTGTTCATTGAAAGCATATTTCATAGAATTGGTAAGAAGTTCATTGATAATAATCCCGAGCGGGAATATTTTTTTCGTTCCCAGATAAAAATCATCGATATTTTTATGAATTGAAATGTGCTCCCGGTCAGGATACAACTCCAGTATGGTGTCTATGAGATTTTCCGTATACTTTTTAACTGATGTGTCTTTAAACTCACCGCTGATTAAGAGTTTTTCATAAAGAACCCCCATGCTTCTTACACGTCCGATGGATTCTTGCAAAGCTGACCGCGCTTCCAAATTCTGAATGGTTTTGGATTTCAGGGAGAGAAGGCTCTCGATAGCTCCGATATTGTTTTTGATCCGGTGGTGGACTTCCTTCAGGAGGGTTTCTTTTTCGAAGAGCTGTTTTTGTATTGCTTCTTCTGCCTGTTTGTGGGCCGTTATATCACTAAGAAAACCTTCAATCATTTCCACCCGGTCGTTTTTATAGATACCAATGCCTTTTTCTTCAATCTGCCGCCATGATCCGTCTTTATGTTTAATCCGGTATAAAAGATGAAACGGTTCTTTCATATTGATTGCTTTTTCCACTGTATCATAAACGGATTCTTTATCATCGGGGTGGTATAAATCAGCAAAACTGAGGGTATTGTCCAAAAACATATTTTTAGGATATCCCGTAAGATTTTCAACTTCATCATTCAGATACAACATGCTCCAGTGTTCATCATTATTACAGAGATAGATGACGCCCGGAACTTTTTCTGCCAGCAACCTGAATTTTTCCTCACTATCCCGTAAGGCTTCTTCTGTCTCTTTTCTTTCAATATAAATAGTCAGTTGACTTGATATTGTTTCCAGAATTTCCAGACAATTATTATCGTAAGCATGAGCATTGTGGTAACTTTGAACCACAAGAATTCCGGTACTGTCTTTTCCTTTTTTCAGCGGAACACCCAGCCAGACGTCACTCATAGATCCTATTAATTCTATTTCACCTTTTGATGCCAGGTTTAGTATGTCTTTTTTAAGCAATAATGCAGGCTTATTATTTCTGATAACATATCCGGACAGGGATTTACCGGCAGGCCATGAGGGAATATTATCCTTTTGATCTTTTTCAAACGGTGAAGATAATGTATCCGTCTTTTTATCATAAAAAGCAATCAGAAAATTTGTTGTGTCCATAACTTTACTCAGTTCAGAACGGATAACTTCATAGAATTCACTCAGGTTTGAAGCCGTTATGACCGCATGAGCAATATTTTGCTGAATTTTACGGACAGTTATGTTTCGAAAGGCACTTAATACCAGATCATCTCCATCCGGGATTTTAATTCTGGATACGGAAACTCCAAACCACATGCTCTTGCCATTCCAAAGCGTTAATTCCCGTTCGAGATATGGGTGAAATGTATTGTATAGATAATTATTTTTATATCCGGCTAAAACTTCTTTCTTTTCATGCGGATCGTAAATGATGTCTAATGTTTTATTCTCCAGTTCGGTTTTTTTCATATCAACGATACGGCAGAAAGACTCATTTATAAGTATTGTTTTACCGTCTTTATCGGTTAGGCGCATCCCGTCCTTAGAATGATCCCAGACAGAATGAAACAAAAACTCGGATTGCCGCCTGGCCTCTTCGGCCTTTTTTTCCTGTGTAATATCACGGACTAAACCGGTGAGTCTCCGTGTTTGCCTGTTTATATTTGTGTGAAGCTCAAGGCATTTGTCTTTATAGTTAACTTGAAACGTTTGAACTGTTTTCCCCTGAATAATTTGTTTTAACATGGGTAATATTCTTTTAATCTCCTGATAAGACAATAATTCTCTGGAAAGAGAAAGAATGTTTTTGTCGATGAGCTTATCTTTTGGAATATTCAGGATTTTTTCAAGAGAGGGATTAACAGAGATTACTTTTCCCGAGAAAGTCGTATAAGCTATCCCTTCCGAAACAGTTTGAAAAATATCTGCATAGTTACTCTCACTGATACGGAGAGCTTCTTCTGTCTTTTTAAGGTCTGTGATGTCAACCGCCATTTCATAACGAACGGTTCGGCCATCCGGCCAGGATATGGCTTTATCAATACACCGGTACCACCGTTTATTAATTTCGTTTTGAAATTCCCAGATGTAAGATTTTCCGGAAAATTCACCCAATATTTTATCGTTGGTACAAAAGGGGCAGGGGGCTTTGCGGTTTTGAAGATATTCATAGCATTTTTTATGGCCTAAAGGCCCGAACCGCTCTTTTAAGACTTTATTGGTAAAGATAACGTCATAAGTTTCCGTATTGGCCACATACACCGGTTCATCAACTGAATCAAAAATTGCCAGAAGGCCGGCTTCACTTTTCTTGAGCGCCTTATCCGTTTCATACTTGGTCCGGGCAAATCCCAGATCTCCGGCCACTTCTTCCAGAAGACCAATTTCTTCTGATGAAAACTCATATCCGGGATTTAAACAGGTTGTCAAAAGGCCGGTTATATTCCCCTTTTCAAACATAGGAATAATAATGGAGTGGTGAGAGACATCTTCATCGTAATGAGAACATTGGATGCAGTATTCTCTCGGGTTATCCACAAGAAGCGTTTTTTTTGTTATGAGAACATTTTTAATGCATTTGGGAGCCGTTCCATGGCCACCCGGCGTAACGGTCCATTGTCTTAATGAATGTAATCCGGTATTTGCCGCGGGTTCAAATTGTTTGGTACTCTTATTCAGAAGTGCAATCTCGATGTTCAGATAATTGCGTGTTTCCTGCAGAATATCACAGGATTCCTTCATGACTTTCAGAAGATCATCTTCCTGTACGATAAGCTGGTTTACATTACGGATTGATATGAGAAGGGAGTTCAGATTCTCAATCTTCTCTTTTGCCTGTTTTCGGTCCGTGATATGATGGACAATAGCTAAAATGTTTTTTTTGTCAATTCTTGATATATTTGCTTCAAAAAAATGGGGATTATCCTGAATACTCAGACTGTATTCAAATACTTGTGTTTTACCCGTTTTAATACACTCATGAAAGAGTTTCAGAAATCGTTCAGCCGTATCCTTATCAAAGACATCAAAAATTTTTTTTCCGATAAGCTTTTGTGCAGGGAATGGAAGTAAACTTTTATCCGGGGCATGGACTTCTTTGTATTGTCCATTTTTATCTATGACAAACATCAGGTCGGGTAGGGCATTGATTATGGCTTCATTTCGAGCAGCATGTTTTTTTACATTTTGTTTTGCTTCATATAAACGGAAAGCCATTTTAATTGAAGCCACCAAAACCATGTCACCTGAGTTTTTTACAATATACCCGTAAGACGTGATACCTTCCGTTTTTGCTACAACGTCCCTTTCGGTATGGGATGAAAGAAAAACAATTGGAATATCTTTCCTTTTGAGGATTTGTTGCGCTGCTACTGTTCCGTCAATACCATTTCCAAGATTGATATCCATGAGGATCAGATCAATAACCGGTGACTTTTCAACACATTCTACCGCTTTTTCTCCGGTATTTTCAATTATAACCTGAAATCCGTAATCTTCAAGAACCATTTTTTCATCAAGGGCAATGAGTGGTTCATCTTCAACAAGGAGGATGTTTTTTTGTTTTTGGACACTCATGTTTATTCCAGTAAAATATTTATATCAAGTTAGTCTTTACAGATCCACAAATCAAGCAAGAATGTGATGAGAGATAAAGCCGCATTACAGCCTGCTGTCGACGGATAAATACAGAATTTTAGTATGGGCATTTCTGATCCGAAAACTGATTGATTGTGTGACCGTTATCCCAGACTTTTAATAAAGAAAAAAATACGATTACATTCTTTGTTTTAAGGGATTGACTTGGCGGAGAGGAGAGGATTTTACGTTATACCTTTTTCAAACATGCATATATACTGCTCAAAGTAGCACTATCATTGACTTTTATCAATTTATTAGTTCCCATAAATTCCCAATAATTACCAACTATTACCGAATATTCTGGAACATTTCTGGAACATTTCATTTTATTAGGTCCTCTTTTTTATATCTCAATGATCCTGTAGCCCGATAAGACTTCAGTTCTCCTGAACTGGTTTTGTTTCTTACTGTTTGTAAACTGATCTGCAAATATTTTGCCACCTGCTCTGCTGTCATAAGTTCCGGAATCTTGATCTGGACAGAATCACCTTTATCCAAAGCATGGCGTAAAAGATATTGCTGAAACTCAAGATCGTCCGGTTTGCTCTTAATTTTTGTATATATTCCTGAATGATCGTTTTCAAGGGTTGCTGTTATGGAGATAATATCTGAAGTTGTGGGATTATAGAATTCATAGACGAGCCTCTGATCACCAACTGGTATCACACATATTGTAACCCCTTCCGGTTCAATATAAATTTTCTTTAGATACTTCCCGGATACCAGTCCTATGTGTATCATCCCATATTGACCAACATCCTCGATAATTCTGGTATGATTCATTTTATTGAACAAAGGGAAATAGTGAACATCTGATTCATCTGTATCAACCCTTGCTCCTTTGGGGACCAATTTTTTCATAGTATCTCCAACTGGGAATTGGTAAAGCACAGGCTTGTCTGATTTCCACACTATCCGTATATATCTGGCATTATCAATATTGTTGAAATTAATGATTTTTTTTACCCATTGGGGCATAGTTAATCTTACTCCCTAATATGGCTAATTATAATAAATCTTTCATTCCCTTATTATAAAATCTTTAAAGAAGTATATCATCTTTTTATCGCTTCGTATTATTATTTTCTTTTATTAATGTCACCCATGGCATTAAGAATATAATTATCAACATCTTTTGTATCTTTATATTGTTTTTGTGCAATTTTGTTAAGAAAAACACGTTCCTCTTCCCCACCATGTTTACCTAACATTGAACATGACCTAGCGTATAATAAATTACTTTTATTTATCCACTTTTTTGCATAATACACTACTTCAGGATCTTGATAATAATCATATGATTTAAGTATGTCTAGCATAATATTTTCATTCAATAATTTTTTGCTTTTATTAATGATGGATAAAAATGCTGAATCCTCCCATTTATTGATCATAAATTTTATTGCCAGAGCTCTAATTTCAAGGTTAGGAGAATTACAATAAACACTCATAGCTATTTTTTCTATCGGATAAAGACAGTTATTAATCATGCTTTCAATTTGAATAATTATATCATCTTTTATTAGTTTAAATTTATTTAGAAATACCTTTTTATATTTCCCCCAATTTTCTAGAATAAAGAAATAAATTGGGGAAATTGATAATAATGTATCTTTTTCACTTCTCGTAATATTAAAAAATATGTCATATATTTCATCTGAAATATTATTTTTACCTAGCAATAAATCGACGATTTTCTCCTGAATACTATCATCACAACATCCCATTAATATATATTTATAAAATAACATAAATATGTCAAGTCCAATATTTTCGTTTTCTAAATTCTTTTTTAAAATGTTAAAAATTGTATTTTTACTGCAGATATATGGCAAAATTTCTATGCCACATGGGTTTTGTTCAATATTATTAATGATTGAATAAATACTAAGAGCTTTGATTTTATTATTATCATCTGATAATGCCATAGTACACAATTCTATAATTTTTACTTCTGGATACTCAGAGTTATAGTTCATCCTTGAAAATTTATAGCAATATAGTACATATCTAATTCGATCATCAGGCATATTTTTGATTAAATCAAATGTTTTTTGTTTTGATTTAATAGATTTTAATGTTTTTAAGGTTTGTCCGTTAGGCTCGAATTGATTTAAAGCAGACTCAAGTTCTAAAACTGCATTCCTATCAGGAATATATATGTGTGTATTATACTCGGAGGTATATATACTATTATCCACGATGAATAAATCTGAATTCTTAATCTCTTCATCAACATTAACAATATTATAATGTTTTTCATTCTTAATAATTTCTGCAAACTCTTCTTGTGTTATAAGTTTATCACTTAATAATGATACTATTCTAAAAGCATTCTTTAATTTCATATCAAATACTCCTTAATTGTTTTCTTTATAATAAGAGGTTAAAACAATTAATTCCACGTTTTTTTAGTTCATATAAAAATAGTATTCCATAATTATCTTGACAGTCTATTTGAGGGGATTCCTACATTGTCATCGGGCAGTTTAACGGCCCCCTGCCATACATCAAAGACTTGACCAACAAATCATTCTTATATAGCGAGTTTAAAGGTAGTGTAATTTTCTTTCTGTAAAAAGGCTCAAAGTTTTTCAAATTCAGGTAAATCACAATTGAAAGGAAAACCGATGCTGCTCCCAAATTAAAAGGTGTGATTACTCATGAGGCAGATTTTCCTAAATAATGTGATTTATTCGTGAGGCAATACGCCAGGGAATAAAATAGTTGACTTTAAGCATCAAAAATTTTATTCTGTTTATATAAAATTAGTTTAAAACTAACAAATAAGGAGGAAGGTTATGGATATTCTCGAAATTAAAACACTTCCCAATGGGGATGAAGAGCTAAGCATTGTGCTTACCGACGAAGAACGAGAATTAATTAAAAAGGCGAAAGGTTGGAAAAAACTAACTAAAAATAGAATTCAAGAGTGGTTTATAGAAGCTCTAAAAGAATCTATGTTAGAATTAGATGTTGAAGAAGACGAAGAAGTCGAAGAAGACGAAGAAGAATAAAAACTGTTTTTTAAAAATAGGGTGAATTAGTTTTATGGCGGGTAATGCCCGCCCACTTGGGGGTGACAGGTTTTGATTAGATTCATAGATGTAAGCATTCTAAACAACATTGTGTTTTATTATGTTTAATTTTTCCCTTTCAATACGAATATCAAAAAAAGCCACCTAGTTAAAGGTGGCTTTTTTATGTTAATTCTGATGTTTTAGAAGTCTTACTTCATAAACACCATCTTCTTTGTCTGCATAAATTCCCCGACAATAATCCGGTAGAAGTAGATTCCTGTACTCACCTGATTACCATTATTGTTTGTTCCATCCCAGACAACCGAGTAGTATCCTGCGCTCTGATTTGTGTAGGTCCATTGTTTAACAGTGTTACCTTTTATGTCGAAGATCATTAGTTTGACATCTGCTTGTTCAGGAAGGCTGTATTCAATAGATGTGGTTGGATTAAATGGATTGGGGTAGTTCTGTGCAAGTTGAAATTCTGTTGGTATGCCGGCGCCTAACACAGAAACAGACCCCAAAACAAATGAATACACCTGACCACTGTTGCTGGGCGTCATCAGACTATCCGAGTCCCAGGCCTCGACTACCCAGAAATACTGATCATTCATTGTCAAGGTCATTGAAAGTGTTGTATCTGTCGTAAGGTCTGAATAAATATAAGTATCCGAATCATTCCAATCTTTTGCTACAACAACCCTGTAGTATACTTCATCCAATGGATCAGGATCGGTTGTTTTAGACCAGATAAAATCAACACTTTCTGATTGGAGGTGAGCGTCAGCAAGTGGAGTGATGGTGTTAAAGTCAAAGGGTGGTTCAGGGAAAGCATCTGTCCAGAACGTGGCCGTTCCGGATTCTGAAAATGCATTGTAATTATCGTAGGCAAATACTTTCCAGAAGTACTGACTGTTATCCGCTAATTGAACTTTTACGGAGTTTGAATCTATTGAAATTGAATCCTCTGGTATATCCAGACCCCACCAATGCATTTTATATCTTACTTCATCACCAGGATTGATATCTATTGACTCTTTCCAGTGAAAGGCCACATTCAAATTGACTACTATTACTGAATCTGGAGATATTATTACAGGTGCTGTTGGTTTAACATTTTCGGTATTCACGGTAAACTGATGATAACCCCCCGTGTTCTCACGGGTTGCACCACTCAGGTCTTTCGCCATCACTTTCCAGTAGTATATCGTGTTGTCGGTCAGTTCTGATGTGGTAAACACCGTATCCGGCCCTTCATAAATATCTGTCATTTCAGTGGGACTGGTTCCCAGTTTGACAGTATAGCTGATGGCATCATAAAGGTCTGCATCATCAGAGGATTCCCACTGCAAGGAGACAACCTTCTCCGTCAAAACCCCTTCATGAACCGGACTGATAAGGGCAAACGGTTCGGGAACACTGTTTTCACTGTTCGTCCAGAAGCTGTAGACTGAAGATGAGGTCACCGCTCCCAGATCATCTAAGGCTTCAACTTTCCAGTAATAATAGGTGTCTTCGGTTAACGGGTCTGTCAGACGGTAATTTGTGGCCGTGGTCTCATAGGGCGTGACACCGGTAAAATCATTGATCTCATGGATGTACAGACGGTAGCCCGTTATAGCCTTTGTCTTCAGTTTATCCGGAGTCCGGCTCACTTCCCCTTTATCCACATCCGATGAACTCTCCCAGATAAACTTGGGCAAGAGATCGGTTACCATGGCACTGTCCAAAGGACTGAGCAGGGCAAAATCTCCCGGGGGATCATTGAACAGGTTCACCGTAAACTGATGATATCCCCCCGTGTTCTCCCGGGTCGCACCGGAAAGGTCCTTCGCCATCACCTTCCAGTAGTAGATTGTGTTGTCCTGCAAAGAATTTGGAATTTGATAGGATGTATCCACTCCAACATCTACAGATTGAAGATTGAGAATGCTTGATCCATAATAAACGGTGTAAGTCACTGTGTCCAGGGGGTCCGGGTCAAAAGCATTATTCCACTTTAATGCTGGCTGTAATGTTGTGACATTTTCACCACTACCTGGATATATCAGGCTAAATTCATCAGGGGGATCATTTTCATCGTTTAATAAGAAAGATTCAGCATCAGAAATAACACTTTCTTCAAATCCATCATTGGCTGATACTGTCCAGTAATATTGTCCATTATCTGGAAGCACTGTGTTTATTTGCCACGATGTTGTATCTGTGTTTTCTACTAATCCCATAACAGAATCTAACATAACAGACAAATCAGTATCTGCGTAAACTTTAAAAGTGTAAGTTAAATCATCACCTTCAGCATCAGTAGCATTTAATGTTTTTAAAATGACGGGGGAATTGACAATATGATTATTTACAGGATAAACAGGTTCAGGGGTGTTTGGTTTGGAATTCATTCGAAATACTAATGTAGACCAATCTCCCCAATCAGTATTTGCAGATACCCTGATACGAAGATAATATGTTTCACCGTCAAGTAGTTCGTTACCAGAATAAATTATAGATTCAGTACTACTTTGAACGATATCACTATCCCATAAATCAATTGAAGAATAATCAGAATTTGATGAAACCTGAATATGATAAGCAGTCTGTGTTTCACCCATACTGTCAAAATAATCAAAACTTACAGTTGGGGTATGATTAATAACGTGCATTACGTCATTCTCATCTTGGAGTATTAAATTTTTCGCCTCTAATACCCGGGTTGTTGCAGAAATCTCCTTAGAATACCAACTTTTATTACCATCAATATCTACAACTACTGCTGAAAAGTAAAATGTTTGTCCAAGTGGCAGACCTGTTATTATTAGAGATGTATCTGTAGATGCGACATCAATACTATCAGAATATTCATATAATCCCGTAGTATCAGTATCATAATATACTCGATAGAAATCTAAATCTGGCAAGGGAGAAGCACCCCATGAAAGAGTTATAAAATCATTACCCTTATCAATTACTTTAAAATCATGTGGCGGAATAGGTGGTGCATCAATATTGGGGGAAGTTAGCCAAGGAGACACATTTACAAAATAATTTGTACTATCACCTTTGCCAGAAGTATTCTGCGTTGGATGGTAGGGACCAGAAGAGTGCCCCCAGTAATTATTTGCAGCATTTATTATCACAGCATTTGATGCATTATACAATGCTGTACCATGATATGTAATATTTGATTGCGATATGTCAAGTTCTCCAGATTCAATATAGATCCCGCTACAAATTTGTGCTGAATTTTCTGAAAGAGTATTATGATTCATTATTGGATTAGAAGCTTTTAAATACATTCCTCCACCTTTACGGGCTAAATTATTTGACAATACCAAATTATCTATTATTGGACTAGATTCAAAAATATACATTCCGCCTCCTACCTCATTAGCATAATTATTTGAAATTTTTACATGATTAATTGTTGGAGCAGAAATATTAAATAAATATATACCTCCACCTGAACTTGCCAAATTATTTGATAGTATTAAATTATTTATGATAGGACTAGATTTTTCGAGATACATACCGCCACCTTCATTTGCTTTATTGTCTCTAATAGTAATATCTGTTATTGGGGGAGAGTAACAATCACGCATATACATTCCGCCTCCAAATTTATTTGCTGAATTATTCTTTATAATTATATTTGTCATTGATATATTACTATATTCACTGTATATACCACCACCATCGTACCCAGAGGAATTATATTCAATACTTACTTTATCCATTGTTCCACTTGACATTTTAAATTTTAAACCACCACCATACTGAAATGTTGAATTATTCTTAACAATAACATTTGTAATCGATAATAAACCACCAATACTATATAACCCACCACCTTCATATCGTGTTGAATTACTCTCAAAAATAATATCTGTCATTGATAAAGAGCAACCACCACTAAATATACCCCCACCATTTTCAGCAGTATTACTATTAACAATAACATCCACCATCAATAAAGAACCTCCGTTAATATATATACCACCACCATACTTAAGTGTTGAATTATTCTTAATAACAACATTTTTCATTGATAAAGTACTGTTTTCGCCATATATGCCACCACCATGAAAATAGTTAGCAGAATTACCTTCTATAGTCACTTCATCCATTGTTGTGTTTGATGAATACAATGCTATACTACCACCCATGCACTTAGCCAAATTATATAATAAAAAAACTTTTTTTATTGTTATATTAGATTTATCTATATATATACCCCCACCATATTCAGCAGAATTACTATTAACAATAACATCCACCATCAATAAAGAACCTCCGTTAATATATATACCACCACCTTTTGTATCAATTGGAGTATTTGTATTAATTACTGCATTATTCTTTATAATTATATTTGTCATTGATATAGTACTACTATCACAGTATATACCACCACCATTTTCATTACTAATATTATTATTTAAGGAAGTATTAATTATTATAGGACTACTTAATGAACCGCCAATATATACTCCTCCACCATTTTTTGCATTATTATTTTTAATTGTTATATCAACTAATTTTGGACTTGAATTATTTATATAAAGACCTCCACCATTGTCAGCGTTTCCATTATAAATTTTGAAACCAGTAATAATTGTTGTTGTATCAATAGTCACTGACTGTGGATTCATATAAATAACGCCGCCATTTCCACCACCATCAATAATCGTATTACTTGTATCTCCAGCACTTATCAGTTTTATACCATTAGTTTCTGGCCAAAAGATATTTTCATAATAAGTATCAGGCTGAACAAGAACTGTATCTGCAGAATCAGCAGCATTTAATCCAGCTTGAATTGTTGTATAATCTGAAGGAATATTTATTGTTGCTGAAAATCCATAAAGACATAATGCAAATAAAGTTGTAATTGATTTAAAAAATGTGTTCATCTGCAAATCCTTTTTTATTAATTACTGAAATCATATCTTATTAAAATTAAAAATATCAAGATTACCAGAATGATTAGTAAACCACTTACAATGAAAAAATAATTCCATTTTTTGCTTACGACCATTTAAAAAGTCTTTTTTATCTTAAATAAGTATAATTATTACTATTGCTTAAATCAAGCATAAATAAAACTCACCAGCAATCCCTCGTTATATAGCCAGTTCCAGCCCGTTTTGATCGGAAATATTGCCAGTCAGGGGGAGAAAAGGTGTGAGTTTGGGGGGAGTTATGTAAAAGCCACCTGGTTAAAGGTGGCTTTTGAATGTTAATCTAGATGTTCTGGAAGGGTTACTTCATAAAAACCATTTTCTTTGTCTGTGTAAAACCCCCGGCAAGTATCCGGTAGAAATAGATGCCTGTGCTCACTTGATTGCCTAAATTGTTTGTTCCATCCCAGATGACAGAATAGTATCCAGCATTTTGATTAGGATAGATCCACTGTTTGACGGTATTACCTTTAATGTCGTAGATGATGAGTTTTACATCGGATTGTTCCGGTAGGCCATATTCAATAGATGTGGTCGGGTTGAACGGGTTTGGATAGTTTTGGGATAATGAATAAGAATTAGGGATTTTCATGTTATCATCGATATTTGTGATACTTCCATACATTCCTGTTCTTGCATTATTGCGCTGGAATGTTGGCCATTGAGGATTAACATCGGCATTTTTCTTAAATTTTGATGTTTTTACACTATCAACAATTGAAATAACATCACCTGCTATTGTACCAAAGTATACAACATTATTGGAATATAAAATAGGACATCTTATAGCAGTTGTTGTTTTATACTTCCATAACACAGATCCATCCAAAAGTGATAGAGCAAATAAATAACCCCCATCAGTTCCGATATAAAGTCTGTCATTATCAATTCCAAATTCTGCTAAAGCGGCAGTGCTTTGAATTGGATTATTTAAATTTCTTTCCCATTTTAAATCACCATTTTGATTAATTGCATAAAAATATCCATTCTCTGAACCAAAATATGCTGTATAATCTGATCCAATAATTGGAGAGGAACTAATTGGAGCTGACACTGAATGATTCCAAACATATTCTGCTTGTTCAGATCCTGCAAAAAGTTTATATAAATTCCCGGTTAACGTTGTAATATAAATATTTCCTTGATTATCTAATGCAGGCGAAGAAATAACTTGTTCACCTAATTCGTATAACCATTCATATTGAACATAATCAGGATTTATATTATTCAAATCAATAGCAAAAATTCTCCCATTCTCATTTATTACAAATAAAATATTATCAATTGATATGGCAGAAGAAGCATATACAGCTGCCCCAACATTATATCCCCAAAGTACTGACCCTGCAGGTGAGATTGCTTGGAATATTCCGTTAGATGTTCCAATATAGACATTCCCATAGTTATCTGTTGCCACTGAAGCTGTTGCTTGAGCTCCTAAAGACACAGGCCAACCAGTGTTATTCAGACCGTTGGCATTAAAGGAATACAGATTATAATCAGTTGACGCAATGTACACTTTATGATCAGGAGTAATTGTCGTTGAAGATTTGATATTACCATTTACATTTAAGGTATAGACTATATTGCCTTCTGAATTAAGTCGATAAACACCATCCTCTGATGCTGCAGTATAAATTGCGTTATCATTAATAATTGTTACCCCACCTTCAATGGGACCATTAGTCTTAACACTAAAATTGCTGGGAATATTTAAACTAATGGTCACAGTTTGTGGATCTGAGACATCAATTCCACCATTTTCTGTACCTCCGTCATCATTTACTTGAATCTGAAATGTGTCTTTTTCGAAACGATTTGTTTGAGTATAATAAACTTTATCTCTATTAAGAACATAAGGTAACTGATCTGAGATAATACTCGGCCCGTCAATTGTCTCTGTAAGATATCCACTGTTTGGCAATGTATTAATTTGATAAGTTAACTTTTGATTTGCTTCATTAGCCGGACCTGGAGAACCAGTTAAAATAATTTCTAATATTTCATTTTCCATAACTATTGTATTAACCGGATTGCATATTGGCTGATCGTTTACTGGAATAACATCAAGTGTAAAATGTGCAGTATCGCTTTTACTATAATCTGAAGCAATTACTGTAACCTGGCTTATCCCAAACCAGTCTTTTTTAGGAGTTAATGTTAGATTATTTTCAGAGACGGATTCTGTTATCTCATTTGAGTTAGTCTTAATAATATAATTAATATCATCATCATCAGGATCAGAAGCGTCTAGAGTTAAAGTTAACTTACTATCTTCAAGTATTATTTTATCATTTATTGATGATAATATGGGTGAGGCATTTGGCACAGTTGATAGTATATTTGAAAAATCACTTTCCAATAAATCTCCCGATTTAGCTTTAATTTTATAGAAATATTCCGTTCCATTCATTAATTCACTGTCAATAAAAGTAGTGTCAGGGAAATTACCTGATATATCCGTTACATGATAATAATCTAAATTATTAGTACTACGAAAAACTCTATAAGTACCATGATTTTCAACAACTGATGACCAGATTAATTCTATAGCATGATCTTTAGACTGAGCATTAATAAGTACTGGTTCTTGAGATAACATATTATGTTTATATACATCATTACTATTAATCCCTAGATGAACAAAATATGCAACATAACCGATATATCCGTTCTCTGAGAAATCAATTCCAATTGGACGTCTGTCATCCAGAATAACAGTTTCTCCTGGGATAATTGAATCAACAAAAGTTTCAGAAATTGGATCCCAAGCATAATGTGCACCATGAGTATAGCTGTTAGCTTCTGCATAAGTATTGGTTACACCTATCCATAATCGTCCAAGTGGATCCCAACCGGCCGATTCACCCATTAAACCATCAATAGTACTTATTTGCGATGTATAATCTCCATTTATTCCCTCATTACTTTTAAAAATTTTTACTCCCTCAGCATTAGAAATTGGAATAAAATAAATCTCTTTCCCATCGGGTGTTACTTCTATGGTCCTGGACAATCCTGTAATTAGATTACCAGGAATAACATCTCTAATAAAATTACCAGAAGGATCGAACGCTTTTATAGGATTTGATGCTGCTTGAAACATACTAACATAAAAATTTCCTGAAGAATCTGTTGCTACTTTTGTTATTATTTCTTCACCGAACGGCTGTTTTACAATTAACTTAGTAGTAAAATCATCTTTGTCCACGACATACCAACTGTCTTGTACAGAAACAATTACATCTCCAGTTGGTGTCGTATTCAGACCACGAAGAATATTCCAAAAAGTATCCACTTCATAACCATAATAGCTTTCTGAGGGACTTAAAGGTCCAAAAGTTCTTACTACTGCTTCCTGAGTCCCATCTGGATTAAAAACTTTAATAGCATTACATTTTTTATAAGCATTTTGGTCTTTCTATATTTTTGTGGACACGCAGTTAAGCGTTAAATTGCAGAAAAGACGAAAGGAAGACCCATGTTAAAAGACCGAAGGACGTATCCGCCGGAATTCAAACGGGAAGCGGTGGAATTAATGAAGAACAGTGAAAAGCCCATAAAGGAAATCGCTGAAGATTTGGGTATCAGAACGGAGATCCTGCATCGTTGGAAACGGGAGCAATTATTGGCCGGCGATCATTCATTTCCGGGTCATGGGAATCTTAGTGATCCGGAGGAGGCGTCACGTCGTGATCTGGAGAAGCGTTTACGGGATGCAGAAGAGGAGCGGGACATCTTAAAAAAAGCCTTGGCCATTTTCTCGAAACAAACACGATGAAATGCTGGTTTATCCATCGGCATCGCTCCGAACATCGAGTTAAGAAAATGTGCCAGGTATTGAACGTGAGCCGGAGCAGATATTATCAATGGCTGAAATTGCCCGAAAGCAAAAGAGCCCTTGAGAATGCCATGATCACAGCAAAAATTAAAGCCATCCATACGGATCCAAAGAAAGGGAACTATGGAAGCCCCCGTATGGCTGAAGAACTTCGTGATGCCGGTATTATGTGCAGCAAGGCCCGTGTAGCCCGTTTAATGAGAGCTGCGGGTATCTATGCGAAACGGCATAAAAAGTACAAAGTCACCACCAATTCAAACCACAACTATCCTGTTTCTCCCAATCTTCTGGAACAGAACTTCCATGTTGAAATGCCCTACAAAGTATGGGTCTCTGATATTACCCAAATCAGGACACGGGAAGGCTGGCTGTATCTGACCGTTATCATTGATTTATATCATCGGGCTGTGGTGGGATGGTCCATGAGTGATAGTTTGACTGCGTCACAGACCACAGAAGCGGCGCTGTATCATGCCTACGGGCGATATGGGATCCCTTGGGGACTGATCTTTCATTCAGACCGTGGAATCCAGTATGCCGCCAGAAGCTTTAGAAAACTGTTAAAAAAATACAAGGGTGTCCAAAGTATGAGCGGCAAAGGAAATTGTTATGACAATGCCGTGGCTGAAAGTTTCTTTAAAACACTGAAAGCAGAATTAGTTTATCAATGCTCCTTTAAAACCCGAAGAGATGCCCGTTCTGCTATCTTTGATTACATCGAGACCTTTTATAACACCCTCAGAAAACATTCAACCGTGGGCTATAATACGCCTTTACAGTATCTAACAAAATACTATGAAAAGAAAAAATTAAACTATGTTGCATGAAGCTTATCTATCTGTACACTTTTTTGTAGGAAGTCCATTTAAAGTGGAAACATAGATAGAATCTGAAACAAACATTGCACCATACCAGATACGACCATTTCCATCAACTGCTATTCCATGACTGCCTCTTGTGAGTGTGTTTTCATTTGGATTTGGAAAAGATTCACCCGTATCCCAACGAGCTAAAGCTATAGAAGTTACTAACATAGCTATAACAGAGATTAATATTTTTTTCATGATACCTCTTTTTATAAGTGTTTTAATAATATAGTTTGTATAATAAAAAAATTCAACTATAACTTATATTATTTTAAGTGTATATGAGTAAAGTCCATAAACCAACCTAAAAAAGGGGTGGTGTGCCCCTTTTTTATAAGTTCTCCAGTGCATCTTCCAGATCCTCATCAAAGATGTCGGCATAGACGGCTGTTGTGACGGGAGAGTTGTGTCCCAGTTGTTTCTGGACCATGCGAAGGTTATGACCGGATCGTTTGTAGAGAAGTGTTCCGTAGGTGTGTCTCAGGCAGTGGATGCTGTAATGTTCCGGGAGTCCGGCTTTCTTTGCGTATTTCTTGAAGACTCTCTGGATGGCGGATATTGTCATCTGATCCTGCCTTTCGGAGTAGAAGACGTGTTCTGTGTCTCTGTGTCTGTAATCCAGGTAATCCTGAAGGATGCTGCTGAGTTTTGATGAGAATTTCACCTGGCGCATCTTGCCGCCTTTACCATTCCGGACAATGAGCATGTTCTGTCCCTTTTTAAGGTTTACGTCTGCGACTTTCAGGTTTGAAATTTCCGAGACTCGTAATCCGGTCCCCAGGGCAAGCTCCAGGATTGTGTAGTCCCGGACCGGCAGATATAACCCTTTTTTCTTACCCCGGGCCATGGTTTCTTCAAGGGTTTTCCTGAATTGTTCAACCTGCGCTTCATCCAGGAACTTTTCATGTGTCAGTATCCATCTCATAGTATCATCTCAAGCATTTCTTCAAGATAATCCGGCTCCAGACCGAAGTGTTCCATGCAGATGTCATAGGCCGATTGGATTTCGCCCTCTTCAAGGCGGGTTGACAGATCATCCACCGCTTCCTTGATCAGGGAATCGGCTTGTTCCGGTGTCATCTGATCCCGCTCAATGAGGATTGTTTTGATCGTCTGAACCATTGTTTTTCTCCTTGTTTAAATGTGTCCAAGATCTGATAAGCTGATGTACCGGTCTCCGGCTACAATGATGTGATCTAAAAGAGCCACATCCATAAGCTTTAAAAGCTCTTTCAATTTGACGGTCAATTCAATGTCTTCTCTTGAAGGGTCGGGATTGGCACTGGGATGGTTGTGACTGATGATGATGGCTGTGGCGTTCAGCTCCAGGACTTTCTTGAGGAGTTCTCTGGCATAAACATGGGCTGAACTGATGGATCCTTCAGAAATGACTTCTGTTTTAATGACCCTGTTAGAGCTGGACAGGTACATGACAACAAATCGTTCCTTTTCATTCTTTTCATAATGGGTTGCCAGATGATGATAGGCCTGAGCGGGATTTGTCACCAGTTTCCCCGGCCGGATGTAGAACCGCTCTTTGTATTCCCTTAAAATCATCTCATCAGGGATCTTTTGCAGGTTTGTCATAGGTCTCCCTTTCTCTTTACAATTTTCCAGTCACGCATATCCCGTCTTACGCAGAAGTATTCCCAATCCCCCTTGGCGATGGGATGACGATCTACATATTCACAAAGCGCGGTTTCATTGTCTGTCGTGGCATCATTTGGGAAATAATAGGTCCTTGCTTCAACCCAGCGAACATTCACTGTTTTCATAACAACTCCTTTCATGGTTTTATTGATTAAGTGCCTTGTAGGCTCTCCATACTGTTCTTATACCGGATTTTTCTGGTATAAGAATAGTAGCTGAAGGCAATTACAAACCCTATCAAAGGAGGTTATTATGCTTAGTGTCGAAAAGGGTGAACGGGTGGATTATGACATGCTTAAAACAATCCCCGTTCCCACAGCAACAGACTCGTATACGCCGGTTGGTCACAGCGAACTTGCCCACATGGTGAGAATGATCGGTCAGGATATCCTGCATGATTTTTCGTTCTATAAGGAGCAGTATGCCCTGGCGCGGGACGGGAAGCAGATGTTCGGGATCCATACCTTCCGTAACAGTTCGAATGAAATGGGACTCTCCATCGGATTCCGCAATTCCTATGACAAATCCCTGTCGATTGGGATTGCCCTGGGGGCAAGCGTCTTTGTGTGTGACAATTTATCGTTTACCGGTGATGTGATGCTCTTTCGGAAACACACATCCAATGTGCTGGAGGATATTCATCAGTTAATCCTCTCTGCTGTCTATTCCCAGAAGAGCAATTTTCTGGAGATCCAGAGGGATGCCGAGACGCTGAAACAGAAAGAGATCACAGATGACAGCGCCTTTAAAATGATGGGACTCCTGTATGGCAAAGGAATCATGAGTCCACGGCAATTGCCGGTGATCTTACATGAATGGCTTCATCCCAGCTATGAGGATTTTAAGCCGCGGAACGCCTGGTCACTCTACAATGCCTGCACAGAAGCTCTGAAAACAGCGCCGCCAAACCATGTGATGGAAAAACACATCCGGCTTCATCATCTTTTTGGAGCTTAAACAAGGAGGATTTTTGTGAACTGGGTGAAAATCGCCATTACGGTGATCATTATCATTTTAAAGGAAGGAACAAAAAAATGAACAGCAAACGATTATCCAGGATTATAGACAAGGCCTTAGACCTTGCCAAGGAAGTGATTGAAGAGGTTTTGTTAAATGAAGAGGAGGAAGAAGAACATGATGACAAAAGCGGAGATCTTAAAGAAGATCGAACTACGCCAGTCGACGATTAAGGATTATCTCAACTGTCCGCTTCTTTTCCGGTACAAACACCTGGAAGAGATCCCGGAGAGTTACCGGCACTCGGCGGCCCTGCATGGAACGGCCCTTCATAAGGTTATTCACCGCCTTCATACCGAGGACTGGAATCTGGATCTTGAAAGGGCCTATAAACGGGCACTAAATAATGCCATTGAAGAAGAAGAGATTCCGGTGAACTGGAAAGAGACGCCGGAGAAGTATCTGGAAAATGCAGTGGAGATCTTAACTGGTTATCGGAATAATCCGGTGAACCAGGAAGCAGTGGTTCTTTACAGTGAAGTGCGGTTCCGTGTCAAGGTGAACGGAAATGTCTTCACCGGGACGATTGACCAGGTGAGAAAGAATAAAGACGGGTCAATTGAACTCATTGATCTCAAATCCAATAAACAAGCACCATCCATATCCTTTCTAAAAAACGACTGGCAACTCAACCTGTATCTCTACGCACTCTTAAATGGAGAATTGTATCATGAAGAGGAATGGATTAAGGCAGGGATAACACCGGACTATGTCGGCTGGTATTTCTTAAGGCATCATGAGATCCGGAAAAGAAGCACCGTAAACGGCAAGACAGGGGAGGAAAAAGGAGAACCGTTAATTCGGATCACCAAAAGCGAGGAGAATATGAAGCTCTTTAAAGCAGAGCTTGCCCATCTTCTTAAGGTGATGCTTAAAGACTGGCATTTCCCCAATCCCAACCACTGCCAGATGTGCGCCATGACGGCCTACTGCAACAGCCGGTCCCAGGAGATGTATGATCTGGAGCTGACTGATGAAATCAAAAACTTAATTGCATAAAGAAAGGACAAAACAATGACACAGCTCGTCGCAAAAACAGACGTGGAAAAACTGCTGACCAAAGCAGGGTTTGAGTTTGAAACGGAGATGGATAACACCGCCCCCGAATCAAATGTGCTGGACCTCCCCCGAGTTCGAATTGATATCAAAGACAATGGAAATCATAAACTCTATATCGATTTCGGGGAGAGTTATACCGATGAATCAAAGGAGGAATTTTATCTTCCCGAGAACAGACTGGAAGGCGTGATCATTCACAGCCAGTTTATCCGGGCGTTCTGGAAAGAAGGAGACACCATCCCGTCCTGCAGCAGTATTGACGGCGTGATCCGAAGCGATCATCCCCTGTCGAAATCCTGCATCACCTGTCCTGAAGCAGTAATCGGGGAAGGCCGATGCAAACCCAAATACCGGCTCCTTCTCCTGTCGAGAGTTGACGGGAAGATTATGCCATTATTGTTGAACTTGCCGCCCACAAGTATCAAGCACTTTGAAGCCCACAAGAAACGGCTCTTAAGGAGTAAACTTCCACTCATCGCCGTGAACACGGTTTTCACCCTGATTCCGGTTAAAAAGAACGGATATCAGTGGGGAGAACTGGAGTTCTCGATCAATGGCCTTGCGGATACAGAGATGCTTACCGTTGCCAAAAAGGCCCGGGATGAACTCAAACGCTTTACGGAGAAGATTCAGGTGCAGGATTATGTGGAACCGGGGGATAAAGTCAACGGGTGAGAATAAAAAAAGGGGCTATAGTGGCCTCTTTTTTTAGCCCTATAAGAGGCCGTAAAAAAATCCCAAAAAAATTTTCAGGAATCACTTTTCAATCCAAAATCATATTGCCCTTTGCGATCTCAGAACCCCGTATTTTTTCCACATACCGTCCCTTTAAAGCCTGGTTCTTTTCCTTGAGAACGGATAATTATCACAATTCCCTAAAAAGATCATACTTTCCAAACACAGAAAAATATCTGATGTACCAAACAATGGATAGA